>BNJV01002887.1_pt1:387500-470398 | contig 470398 bp, 575 predicted proteins | sample 8540591 | NCBI WGS metagenome assembly BNJV01 (sample SAMD00202457, study PRJDB9452) | human saliva metagenome | host: Homo sapiens | reverse complement strand
GACGGTTCAATATCTGATACGTATTTGATCGACAAAGGGGACTGCTGTACGAAGCTGTAAACTTCGTGCAGCAGTCCCCTTTTGATGCGAAAAACGAATCACCGCAACAGGAAGTAGAGTGCGGGATAGACGAGAAAGAAGAAGGCGATACTCGTCGTGAGAAATCCCGAGATAGTGAAGTCCACGTTGAGACGGTAGAGCTTTGCTGCTGTGACGGAGTTGATTGCCCCGGGCGTGACGGAGAAGACGATGATCGCTCCGAGCAGAACGGGATCGCGGACGAAGGGATAGCTGATCGCGAACATAAAGGCTGGCATGATGAGAAAGCGCAGGATGAAGAGGTCGAGGGTGTAGGGCGCATAGCGACGTGTGCGATGCAGGTTGATGAGCGCACCGACGGGCAGCATGCCAAACCATGCACCGAAGTGAATCAGTCCCTCGAATGCCGTGCCCACAGCGGGCGGACGTGCAATGCCCGCCGCGTTGAGCAGAAGCCCCGCCGCCATGCCGAGGATGCTGAGTTGATTCCACGAGAGGAGAATGTCGCGCACGCGCAGACTGACCTTGCTCGTGCCGCCGTGATTTTCATGCTGGAGACAGTAGAACTGCGCCATCGGAAAGACGGCGAGGACGAGCAGGATCGTCTGAAAGATGCCCATGATCTGCGCGTAGCCGAAACCCTGCTCGCCGTAGATAATGTAGGCACAGACTCCGCCAAGGGTGGTGATGTTCGACATCATGGCGTTGCAGAGGAAGGCGCCGCGGTCAAGCGGGTTGTGGTATTTGCGGATGAAGAATGCCCAGCCGATGAGCCCCGGAAAGAGGACGATGAGGATGCCATAGACGGGAATGAGGGCGAGATCCCACGAGATCGGGAGCGTCCAGCAGCTCATGAGGGCGAGGATGGTGTAGATGACGATGACGTTCAGGCGCAGGATACGGCGGATGAGGTCGTCAGAGATCATGCCGCGCCGATAGAGGAGATAGCCGACGATGAGGGGCGCGAGAAGGTCGGTAAATAGGTAGATGATGCGAAAATCCGAACTGTCCATGGGAAGGACCCCTTTCTAGTTATGGCGGTGTTTGCGCGGACACCTTCTCTCCCGGAGGAGTGCATTTCATTTATCGAAACAGGAAGAAGGTGATGGGAAAGAGAACGCAGAGGTAGAGAACGGTGGTGACGAGAAAGACGGCGATGGTGTAGTCGACGTTCAGATGGTAGAGACGGGCGGTGAGGGTGGTGTTGATCGCAGCGGGGACGCCCGCGAAGAGAACGAGGGAGTTCTGGATGACGGGGTCGCTGATGATGAGCCGTGCCACGATAAAGGTAGCGGCGGGGACAATCAGAAAACGCAGGAGGATCATGTCGAATGTCAGATAGATGAAGTGGCGCGCCCGTCGAAAGTTGATGAGGGAGCCGATCGGGAGCATCGCAATCCATGCAGAAACGTGGATGAGATAGGAGAACATCTCTGCGAGGACGGGCGGGCGCACGACACCGCCCGCATTGAGGGCGAGCCCCGCCGCCATGCCGAGGATGCTGAGCTGATTCCACGAGATGAGGAGCCCCAGAAAGCCGCGTGTATCGAGACGAGCGCTGCGCCCGTGGCTCTTGTGCAGGAGATAGTAGTACTGGGCGATGGGGAAGGCGATCAGGACGAGCACGAGGTTCTGACAGGCACTGCCGATCTGCGCATAGGCAAAGCCACGCTCTCCGTAGATGATATAGGCGCAGATGCCGCCGAGCGTGCCGATGTTCGAGAGCAGCGCGGAGATGAGATGTGTGTGCCGCGATCGATGGAGCTGTGGAACCGTCGTCCGAGGAAACGCCAGCTGATAAATCCCGGAAAGAGGATGATAAACGCAAAGAAAAAGGGCAGGACGAGTACGTCCTTTGTCAGCGGCAGAGCCCAGAAACTGAAGAGCGAGAGCAGCGTAAAGAAGGCGACGATGTTGATGCGGATGAGGCGATTGAGCATCCCGTCGGAGAGCAGTCGGCGCTGATAGAGAACGTAGCCGACGATGAGCGGCAGAATCAGATCGGTGACGAGGAAGATCAGCCGTGACATAACTTCGTCCATGCGGACACCAGACTTTCATAACAGCAAATGATAACATACTGTGATATTTTTATCCTAGCACAATCGGTCATCGATGTAAACTTTCTAAGTCATTCTCAAAATTTTGGGAAGCAAACAGGAAATGCGAAAAAAACGGCGAAATACTACTATATACGATTTTTTCATGCCTCTTCGGCACCGTTTATATGACTGCCAAGAGGGGAGCGGGGGCGCGTGGGCACCCCACATGAGGAGGGGACGTTTATGGCAGTAACAGACAAGGGCTTTGGCGCATACGATGTGCGTGGCGTCTATCCGGACGAGGTGAATGAAGAACTGGCGTATCGTGTCGGACGCAGCTTCCCGACGTTGTTTGGGCGAAGACGGTTGCCATTGGGCATGATATACGACTGTCGGGACCTTCGCTGCGCGATGCACTCGCGAAGGGGCTGACGGAGGCGGGCTGCAACGTCGTGGACATCGGCCAGTGCGGCACGGAGATGATCTACTTCACGACAGCGCATCTGGGTCTCGACGGCGGCATTATGATTACGGCGAGCCATAACCCGAAGCAGTACAATGGGATGAAGTTCGTCCGCGCGGAGTCGCGCCCCATCTCAAGCGATACGGGGCTCAAGGACATCGCAGCGATGGCGGTCGGCGGCACCTATCCCGACCCCGCACCCGCGGTGGGCCATATCGAGAAGAAGGATATATTGGATGAATATGTCAAGCATATCCTCTCCTATGTCGATGTGAGCAAGCTGAAACCGTACAAGATCGTCGTAAATACGGGCAACGGTGCGGCTGGCCCGATCATCAATGCGATGGAGAAGTTCCTGCCCTTCGAGCTGGTCAAGGTCTACAACGAGCCGGACGGCAATTTCCCGAATGGCGTGCCGAACCCCATTCTGCAGGAGAACCGTGAGGCGACGGCGAAGGTCGTGCGTGAGACGGGGGCAGACTTCGGTGTGGCATGGGACGGCGACTTTGACCGCTGCTTCCTCTTTGACGAGAAGGGCGGCTTCATCGAGGGCTACTACATGGTCGGCTTCCTCGCCGAAGCATTCCTGAAAAAGAACAAGGGCGCGAGCGTTATCTACGATCCGCGTCTGACGTGGAATACGCTTGAGATCGCCGAGCAGCTGGGCGGCAAGGCGGTCATGTGCAAGAGCGGTCACGCCTTCATCAAGGACAAGATGCGCGAGGTCAACGCGATCTATGGCGGCGAGATGAGCGCGCATCATTATTTCCGTGAGTTCTCCTACTGTGACAGCGGACAGATTCCGTGGCTGCTCGTCGCAGAGCTGATGAGCGCGGCGGGCGGAAAGACGCTGTCGGAGCTCATGCAGGCACGTATGGACCGCTATCCGACCTCGGGCGAGATCAACAGCAAGATCGCCGATGCCAAGGCAGTCATGGACCGCATCGAAGCAAAGTACGGTCCGGGCGGCAAGGTGACGAAGGTGGATGGTCTCTCCATCGAGTATGACAAGTGGCGCTTTAATCTTCGTATGTCGAATACAGAGCCCGTGATTCGCCTCAATGTGGAGACGCGTCAGGACAAAGCCTTGTTAAAGGAGAAGACGGACGAACTGCTCGCGGAGATTCGCGCATAAAGAAAGGGGCTTTTGGGATGAGTCTTGTACTGAAGTCAGGGTTTACGTTTGACTATGACGATCTCTACGGTGAGGGAAAGGTGACGGATGCCGATCTCACCTCCTACGCCGATGCGCTCAAAAAGCACACGCAGCGATGAAGGTCATGCGTGAGACAGGCTTTATCCGTGGGCATCTCTCGAAGGACGGGGAGCCGGAGAAGGTGCTGTTCTCACAGACGCCGTACATCAAGGACGGCAACATTAACTCGCCCGCGTCTATCGCACGCTTGAAGGAGCTCGGGAAGCACGTGCAGGAGAATACGGATGTCGTCATTTCACTCGGCATCGGCGGCTCCTTCCTCGGCAACAAGGTGCTGTTCGACGTGCACTGCGGTGAGCTCTGGAACTCGCTCTCAAACGAGCAGCGGGACAACTATCCGCGCATCTACTTCAGCGGCAACAACATCGACCCGCGCCGTACGGGCGACATCATCAACCACATGAAGGATGTTGCACAGATTAAGAAAACGCATGGCGGACAGCCGCTGCGCATCATGCTGCTCGTCATCTCGAAGTCGGGCGGCACGCTCGATACGATGTCGAACTTCATGGTGATGTACGATGCGTTCATGAAGGCGGACAATATTGAGGTTGAGGTGGTCGCGGTCACCGACCCGAACGAGGAGAAGCCGACGCTGCTCAAAGCTCGCGATGGATATGGGCTGGAAGCAGTTCGCTGTGCCGGACGGCGTGGGCGGACGCTTCACCGTCTTTACCGAGGTCGGGCTGACGCTCGCCGCGTGCATCGGCTTTGATATTGAGAGCTTCCTCGCGGGGGCGCGTGACATGGACGAGGCTTGTCAGAATGACGACCTCTGGAAGAATCCCGCGATGCTCAACGCCGCGCTGAAGTTTGCGGCATCCGAGAAACACGGCCGCGACATCGAGGTCATGATGCCCTATGGCGACTATCTGAAGTCCGTCTCCGAGTGGTACATTCAGCTGCTCGCCGAGTCGCTCGGCAAGCAGTTCAACAAGGAGGGCAAGGAAGTCTGCTACGGACGTACGCCTGTCGTTGCAGTCGGTACGACGGATATGCACGCGCAGACGCAGCAGCATCAGGAGGGCAAGCTCAACAAGGTGGTGCAGTTCATCCGCATCGACAAGTGGGCAGATGATCTCGTCATTCCAAATGTGTTCCCCGAGGTCAAGAAACTTGCGGATGTGGCGGGTGTGACGATGGGGGCGGCACTTGAGGTGGCGCGCCAGTCAAATGCCGATGCACTTGCGTCGAACAAGCGCTACAGTGCCGTGTTTGCACTGCCGGAGCTGACGCCGTATCATCTCGGCGAGCTGCTCTACATGCTTGCGATGTCCATTGCCTACGAGGGTGAGTTGGCGGATGTCGATGCGTTCGATCAGCCGGGTGTTGAGGCGTATAAGCGCATCATGGGACCGAAGCTGCAGGAGCTGAAGAAAAAAGGCTAAGCGGCAATGAAAAACGTTTAAGCGTGCGGTGTGGGAACCGCACGTCTGAGCGTGTGGATATGTTTTTTTTTGGGGGGGGGGACTGCAGCAGCAGTCCCTCTTTGCTTATTGGAGGTATGCGTGCTCGAACGCTGGAAAGACTATCTCAGTGCGCGGTATCGGCGTCAGCAGATGGCGGTCGGCGCGGGACTGTTCCTGCTCCTTTCCCTCGGAGCCATGATCCATGAGGATTCTCCACCGGTTCCTGTGCCGCCCACGGTCAGCCGTGCCGATGCGCCCGTGACAGAGGTGCAGGGGCTATCCGCTGCGGCAGAGGGCAGGGCTCTGCATAACCCGTTTACGATGGCGCATGCAGCGGAGGGAGAGACGGGTGCTATGCCGCTCTCGGCAAAGCCACACGAGGAAAAGCTGTCGTCGCAGCCCGCTCCTGCCGCTTCGCCGATGCCGCCACAGGTGCAGCCTAGGGCAGAGACACCGCTCGTGCTGCGCGGCATTGTGACGGGAGCTGACGGACGGAGGATCGCCATCCTCGCTAGAGGGAAGGACAGCGCGGCACTTGCTGCCGGCGATACATGGCACGGATATACCCTTGACGCACTAACCGAGCGAATGGCGACACTGCGCACTGCGCATGGCGTCATTACGCTTACGAGGGAGTAAATAGGATGAAGCGATGGATCATCATAGCTGCACTCTTTGGACTGCTGCTCTTTGCTGCACCGGTTTCTGCTGCATCCGTGACCGTTGATGTGACAGGCGGCGATGTGCGGTCTGTGCTCCTCGCGGCGGCGCGCATGGGGAATCTGCCGCTCATCGTCGATGACAGCGTGACGGGGACGGTAACGGCGCATCTCACGGGTGAGGCGGAGGAGGTGCTACACCTCATTGCCGCTGCGCGCGGGATCCACTTGGAGCGCCATGGGGATGTGTGGCTGGCCGTCGGCACAGAGGTGCGCGATGCACAGCGGCGTGTTCATACCTATGTCGTCCGTTATGCTGATCCCGAGGAACTCGCCCATGCAGCAAATTTATCCCTCACAGGTGAAGGAAAAAGCGCAATCGTGTCGAAATAATAAAGATACGAGCGAAAATGAGGACTCGGATTCCGATACGCCGCAGCGTGTCCTTGTGGATACGGCGACGAATACGCTTCTCTTTTACGGTACGGAGTCGGAGGCTCGTGCCGTGCGTGAAATCGTCTCTGCACTCGACACGGCACCGCGTCAGGTATCGCTTGAGGCGCGTGTTGTTGCTGTCTCCAAGCGGGCGGCAAAGGAACTCGGCATCGACTGGTCATGGTCATCTCTGCCGCAGTACCCGGACGTCTCACGCGATGTGTCAGGCAGCTGGCACGTCAGCGGACGAAATGCGGGGATGGATGGCACGAGTGCCCCCGGGATCATACGCTTTGGACGCGGACCCGAGGGCATGCCGTATGAGTTCTACTACACGGCGGCGATCCGCGCACTCGTCTCGGAGGGCAAGGCAAAGATGCTTGCCCGTCCAAACGTGACGACCGTGCAGGGGCGTGAGGCACTGATCAATATCGGTGCGGAGGTACCCGTGCCGGTCGTGACGACATCGAATAATGTCACGACGACCGGCATCGAGTACCGCGAGGCAGGGATTATCCTGCGCTATACGCCGCGCGTCACGGCAGATGGCAACATCGTCGCGCGCGTGCACACGGAGGTCAGTACGCCTGTTTTCGTTGACGATCTGAAGGCGTACCGTTTCCAAAAGCGGAGTGCGGACACCACGGTTCGCCTGAAAAACGGCGAAACGATGGTGATCGGTGGGCTCATTGACAGCGATGAGTCGCGTACGCTCGCGAAGATTCCGTTTCTCGGCGACCTGCCGCTCTTGGGAGCATTCTTCCGCACGGTACGGACGAGCAGAAATGAGACGGAACTGATGATTTTTCTCACAGCACATGTGTTGGACGAGTGATGAAATACGACGGAAAGAGGAGATCAAGGGTGGCAATCAGAATACTCTTAGCAGACGACCATGCGCTCTTGCGGCAGGGGATCAAGCGCGTACTGAATTTTGAAGACGATCTCGAGGTTGTCGGCGAAGCGGAGGACGGGCAGGAAGCACTGGCGCGCACGCTCATGCTCAAACCCGACATCCTCCTGCTCGATATCAATATGCCGGGGCTGACGGGGCTGGACGTGACGAAGCAGCTGAAGCAGGCACGCGCACGCGTGAAGATCATCGCGCTCACGATCCACGACAGCGATAACTATGTGCTCGAAATGTTGAAGAACGGGGCACTCGGCTACCTGCTCAAGGATGTCGAACCGAATGTGCTCATCAAGGCAATCCACATGGTCAACGAGGGCAATCCCTTCGTCTATCCGAAGCTCGCCGAACGTCTCTTTGGCACGCCCGCGATCTCGGGCGACGTTGGGCGCATGGCAAAGGAGATCTGGGACGAGAGCCGTGGCGAACGTCTCACCCCGCGCGAGATGGACGTGCTCGGCTGTATTGCAAAGGGCCTGTCGAATCAGGACATCGGCAAGGCGCTGGGGCTCTCCGAAAAGACGGTCAAGAACCACCTCACGAGCGTCTTTCACAAGCTGAAGGTGAATGATCGCACGCAGGCACTCGTCTACGTACTGAAGAACAAAATCGTTTCGTTGGAGTAAAGGAAGGCACGCACTCGTAGGAGCAGCGTGCCTTTTTCTGTTCGATGGAGAGAAAGGAAATATGTATATCAGACTCAGTGCGCGGAGAACCAAGGCATACTATCAGGAGATCATGGCACTGGCGATGGCAGAGACAGATCGGCTGAGGAAGATGTCTCCTGAGGTTGCCTTGTATGAGGTGATTTACGCGCAGCTGATGGATCTAAAAGAACAGGTGATTGACCGTGGCATGGTGATTCCCAGATCCGTTCTCTACAAACGATATTCCTTGGGCACAATCGCTGTAAAAATTTCGACGAGGAACATGATCCATACGCGCAGAGACTCTGTGACTGTTATGGCGGAGCTCTTGACTATCATGAGATGCCGTGATAAATGAGAAGAATTATCATTGATATTGACGTAATTATCTGATATACTTCTCATAAAGAGGTGATGCTATGTCAGATGTTTTTGAGGGGCTTATGATCCCCTTTCTCGGGACGGCACTCGGTGCCGGTTGTGTTTTCTTCCTGAAGGATACACTCAACCGCAGCGTGCAGCGTGGGCTGACGGGCTTTGCTGCGGGCGTTATGGTGGCGGCATCGGTCTGGAGCCTTCTCATCCCTGCGATGGAGGGTTCTGCTGATCTCGGGCAGTTTGCCTTTGTTCCTGCCGTCGTCGGCTTCTGGGCGGGGACGCTTTTTCTCCTCGTCCTCGATCACATTATTCCGCATCTGCACATGAATGCGCAGCAGGCGGAGGGACCGCACAGCCGCCTTTCGCGGACGACGATGCTCGTCCTCGCCGTGACCCTACACAATATCCCCGAGGGGATGGCAGTCGGTGCGATCTACGCGGGCTGGCTGAGCGGCAGCGAGGGCATTACGCTTGGTGCTGCGCTCGCGCTCTCCCTCGGTATTGCCATCCAGAACTTTCCCGAGGGGGGCGATCATCTCGATGCCGCTGCGTGCGGCGGGGATGGGAAAGTGGCGCGCCTTTGCGGGCGGCGTCCTCTCGGGGGCGGTCGAGCCGATCGGCGGCGTGCTGACCGTGCTTGCAACGGCACTCATCGTGCCCATCCTGCCCTATGCACTTTCCTTCGCGGCGGGCGCGATGATCTACGTCGTGGTGGAGGAACTGATTCCGGAGATGAGCGAGGGAGAGCACTCGAACATCGGCGTGCTCTCGTTTGCGGTGGGCTTTACGCTCATGATGATGCTCGATGTCGCGCTCGGATAAATACGCACAGAAAAAGAGCCGACAGGGTGGTCGGCTCTTTTTCCTGGAAAGGGATGCTCGCAGGTTGGGAATACCTGCGGCTTGAGAAATGGGATGTAAGGATTTTGCCTTACAAATAGGAACGCAGGGAAACGTTCCCATAGAGGGATGATCAACGGGGGGGAAAGATGTCGGGGAGGACGTTTCGTATTCCCCGTTGACACTTCGTATTCTATCATATTTTGTTTGAAAATTTTGTAACCTAGGTCACACAATAGAAAAAAATATACACTAATAATATCAAATACGTGTCGTTTATTCTTGCATCAAGATTCTTCTGAGTGTTTTCGTGCTTTCCTAAAAAGTTTTAAGGAAGTTCCGGCATGAGGTGCTACTGCATTGATTTTTGGCAAGAAAGAACGTATAATATCATAGAGAAGGATGCGCCTGGGAATTGGCGTATTCGGAAGGGGTATCCTTTCGTTATGGTGATGAGGAGGAATTTTCATGCGTGATTATTTAAGAATCGCTCAGGTCATCGGTCGTGAGATCATCGATTCGCGCGGCAATCCGACGGTCGAGGCAGAGGTCGTTCTCGAGGACGGCACGATTGGCCGCGGTGCTTCTCCCTCGGGTGCATCCACGGGTGAGTTCGAGGCACTGGAGCTGCGTGACGGCGACAAGTCGAAGTTCGGCGGCAAGGGTGTCTCGAAGGCGGTTGACAACGTCAACAAGAAGATCGCTCCTGCACTCCTCGGCCTCGAGGCGAGCGACATCTATGCCGTTGATCAGGCGATGTTCGACGTGGATGGCACGAAAGACAAGTCGAAACTCGGTGCAAACGCGATTCTTGCTGTTTCGATTGCAGCATCGGATGCGGCGGCAAAGTCCGAGGATATTCCGCTCTACCGTTTCTTCGGCGGTCTGCAGGCGAATGTCCTGCCCGTTCCGATGATGAACATCCTGAACGGCGGCGCACATGCGACGAACTCCGTCGATACGCAGGAGTTCATGATTATGCCGGCAGGCGCACCGACGTTCCGCGAGGCACTGCGCTGGTCGACTGAGGTGTTCCATGCGCTGCAGGCACTCCTCAAGAAGGAAGGCAAGACGACGGCGGTCGGCGACGAGGGCGGCTTCGCTCCGGATCTCGACTCCGATGAGGACACGATCGAGCACATCCTGAAGGCGATTGAGAATGCCGGCTACAAGCCCGGACAGGATTTCGTCCTCGCGATGGATGCGGCTTCCTCCGAGTGGAAGGACAAGGAGAAGGGCAAGGGGCTTCTATCATCAGCCGAAGTCCGGCAAGAAGTTTACGTCGGATGATCTCATCAAGCATTGGGAGTCGCTCATCGACCAGTTCCCGATCTACTCGATCGAGGACGGTCTCGACGAGGAGGACTGGGACGGCTGGAAGGCGATGACGAAGGCACTCGGCCACAAGGTTCAGCTCGTCGGCGATGATCTCTTCGTCACGAACACGGAGCGTCTGAAGAAGGGCATTGAGCTCGGCGCAGCGAACTCCATCCTCATCAAGCTGAACCAGATCGGCTCGGTCTCCGAGACGCTTGAGGCGATCAAGATGGCGCATAAGGCAGGCTATACGGCGGTTACGTCGCATCGTTCGGGCGAGACCGAGGACACGACGATTGCCGATCTCGCTGTTGCACTTAACACGGCACAGATCAAGACGGGTGCACCGTCCCGTTCCGAGCGTGTTGCGAAGTACAACCAGCTCCTGCGCATCGAGGAGCAGCTCGGCGCAAGTGCGGTCTATCCGGGCAAGCGCGCATTCAACTTCACGAAGTAAAAGATCCTTCGCGGATACAAAAATCCCCACCCTAGGGTGGGGATTTTTGTATGTGGTTTGCTGTCCCTAGAGCACTTGCACGATGTCCACGGCACTCTTGCGTTCCTTGTGGCGTGGGGAGGGGACACCCTTTTCCGTCGGATAGCCGACAGGGAAGATCGCGATGAGGTTGTAGCCCTCCATGACGGGGAACAGCTCCTTGAGTTTCGGCGTGTTGAACTTGCCAACCCACGTTGCGCGCAGACCTTCGTTGTGGATGGCGAGCATGATATGCGTCGCGACGATGGCGGCATCCACATCGGCAAAGTTCAGATCGTCGTCCGGGCGCACCCACGCCTCGTCCGCCTTGCTGCCGATGACGAGAAAACGCCTGCACCGAAGGTGTAGCTTGTCGTCTCGGCGAGCTTTGCACGTGCATCGGGGCTTTCGATGGCCCAGATCTTGAACGGCTGGCGATTGACGGCTGTGGGCGCGACCCGTGCCGCCTCAAAGATGCGGTTCATGGATTCGTGCGGGATTTCCTTGTCGGAAAGAGCGCGGCAGGAAAAGCGTTCGCGGATGAGTTCGTTAAATTCCATGGTGATCCTCCTTTTCGTCGATGATTTCATTATACCATAGTTGCGTCACAAATATGCTTTCAGCAGAAAATAAGAATGTCATGATATAGTGCCAATCAAAGGGAGTGATCGGATGCGAAAGAAAATTCTCGCGGCATGCTCCGCCTTCGTGATCGGAGGCGGACTGCTGATCTCGCCGATGCGCGCGGAGGCGATTGACGCGTGGGGGATTGCGGCGCAGGCACTCGGCGTGCTCGGCGCGTACCACTCGGCACTCGGTGCGGTGCTCGCGCTCGGCAACGATGTTCATGCGCAGCATGAGAGCGAGCGACAGGATATAGAGGAACATGGACGCGCACGAAATGCACGTGATATTGCGCTTGTCGATCATGTGATGCAGCGACTCGTGCGGGACGGAGACTATGTGCTCCGTGTGAACTCCCTTCCCTTTGTATGGGCGGTGAACGACAGTCCCATCTTTAACGCGGCGTGCTATCCGACGGACTATGTGAGCATCAACCGCGGGCTGATCCGTGGGCTGAACGGCAGCGAGGATGAGCTCGCGGCGGTGCTCGGGCATGAGATGACGCACGGCATCCGCCAGCATAGTGCACACAACTATGCGAAGGCAGCGGCCCAATACTACGGGCTGAGTTTTCTCAACATGGATGCGGGGCTGATGGACTGGAACAAGCTCAATGCACTGGCGGGCTACTCCATTGCTAAAAATATCACGCTTCCCACAGAGTACGAGGCCGACGAGGGCGGCTTCCACATCATGACGAGTGCGGGGTTCAACCCCGGCGGCGGAGCGGCGGCAATGGCACGGATGGGTTACTATCTGACGTATGTGACCCAGGATCTACGCGAGTACCAGAACCCAAAGGACAAGGATCTCCCGCAGGACGATTTCTCCGACCATCCCGCGACGGAGCGACGTGAGGCAAAGCTCGCGGAGATGCTTACGGCATACAGTGCGGGGCACGTGACGGTGGAGAATCGGCGGACGATCTGCATCGACGGCACGCCGCTCCTCACGGCGACGCAGACGGATGAGGACTATGACAACAGCCCTGAGAACGCCTATCTCGCTGCAGGCGCATTAGCCCGTGCCTTTCACGACTATGATACGGCGGCGGACTGGGGGCTCGCTCTGACGCGCGGCGGCGGCGTATCGATGCGCGGCGACGCCCGGATCAATGCGGCACTCCTGCCACTGGTGGAGAAAGCCAAGGCGGGAGCAGAGCTCATCGCTCTCGTTGGGGATGCGTACACGGGGGAGACGGCGAGCGGTGCACGGGAGAAGCTGCGCAGTGCGGAGCAGGCGCGTGCCGCAGAACGCGAGGCGGAGCGTGCGGCGGTTGAGGCCGCCGATGCGAAGGCGATTGATAAAATACGCGAGAACAGCGACGCCTACAGTGACTATGGTGACGGGACGCGTGCCCTCATGCTGATGGCGCGCGTCTTTGGTGCGGCGCACGACGACAAGCCCGCCCTCAGCTATGTCATTCGTGCGCGTGCCTATGCCGTGCTGGGCGACGCTGACCGTGCCCGCGCCGATGCCGACCGCGGTGTCGCCGATGCTCCGACGGACGTTCTCACGTGGGTCAACCGTGCGGATGTACGGCGCATGCTCGGTGAGCGTGACGGCGCACTTGCCGACGCATTGAAGGCGATTGAGGTAGATGCAAAGAGCCCCTATGGGTATCTGATCGCCGCAGAGATCTACGATGAGATGGGCAACGGTGATGCGGCAGAGGACTACTACAAAAAACTCTATGCGGTCGAACCGAAGGCGGTCGCCCGCATTCCCGACAGCTATCTGGAGCAGATCGATGCGCGTGCCTACAAGGAGCGTAAAAAGGAAGAGAAGAAGGCGAGGGAAGCAGAGGAGGAGCAGAAAAAGGAGAGTGGGATGTAGTAACAAGCGGCTGCTGTACGTATGATTTCTTCGTACAGCAGCCGCTTTGACGTATCCTTATTCCTTTTTCCCCATGCGCCGCCAGATGGTGTAGCAGAGTGCGGCGACGATGACGACGACAACATCCACGATGCGGTAGGTGAACGCATAGCCGTACGTGACGGCGACGATGCCGAGCCCTGCGGCAGCAAGCCCGACGCTGATGTCAAGCGACCAGAAGTAGGTTGCAGTAGCGACACCGGCACGCGATGCGGGGACACTGCGCACGGCGAGCGTCTGCAGCGCAGGCGTGACCGCGCCGAACCCTGCGCCGAGAGCAGGGCTGCACCGATCAGTCCCGTGAGCCCCGTGATGCTGCCGAGGAGCGCCATACCCACGGCAAAGAGAAGTACACCCGGGTAGACCGTATAGTCCGGCCCCATGCGGTCAAAGATACGTCCGACAAAGGGACGCGTCACGAGAATCGCCCCCGCATAGCAGGCGTAGAAGAGGCTCGTCTCTGCCGACAGCCCGAGACTGCGCGTATAGAGCGGGATAAAGGTGAGTACGCTGCCGTAGGCAAAGAAGAGAATCCCCGCGATAAGGGCGGGCGCGAGCGCGCGTCGCTCGATAAACGTCTGGACGGAGAGGCGGCGCCGTGCACCCTGCGGCAAAATGACGGCATCGGGCAGACGCATCGTGCTCATCACGATGGAGAGCGCGGCGAGTACGCTGAGTGCAGCGAAGAGCGCCGTGCTCGAAAAATGTTCCATGATGAGCAGGCCAACCATGGGACCAACGACCATCGCGAGGTTGGTGGAGAGAGCAAAGTAGCCGATGCCCTCACCCTTGCGCGATGGCGGGAGGATCAGTGCCGCGAGAGCCGCCGCTGTCGTTGTCGCCACGGCAAAGATGACGCCGTGGAGGAGACGCAGACCGTAGAGCATGGAGATCGCCGAGGCGACGAGGAAGAGCGTCATAACGATGAAGAACAGGACACTGATGACGATCATGAGCCGCCGCTTGTTGACGGCGTCGATGAGAATGCCCGCACAGGGGCGCGCAGCGACCGTGCCGATTTGGAAGAAGGTCATGGCGAGACCTGCCTCGACGTCGCCGCCTCCGTACTCCTGCATCATGACGATGGGGAGTGCCGCGATCATTGCGTATTGGGTCAGATAGATGAGGAAGCTGACGAGGCTCATGCCGAGAAATTCGCGCGTCCAGAGCGCTTCCTTTGTTGTCGGTTCGTTCATGTTATCATCCTCTTTAGCAATGATACCTCATATCTGTCAAGAAGGAAGGGAAGCACTGATAAATTCGGCACAACCATCTTGACGCATCTTTTTCGCCCGCTTTTCGTTAGCAAATCCTCCACATAGCCCTCGCTATGCGTCCGGTTTGCTGCCTCAATCGGACAAAAAATCTACGCCAATCTGGCAGACCTCATTTTATCAGTGCTTCCCAAGGTTTACTTTTTCTATTTCCATGATAGAATGGCGTGAGTTTTGGACCGTGCGGCGAAATGGGGGGCATCATGGGGGATACAAGGAAAAAGAAATTGGGATGCGTGAGGTGCACGCAGCACATGCCTTCTTCTTCATCGGAGGCTTTGGCACGGCGACGTGGGCACCGCTCGTCCCGCTCCTGCGTGAGCGGCTGATGGTGGGGGACGATGTGCTCGGGATGCTGCTGCTCTGCATCGGTGTCGGCTCACTCCTGACGATGCCGCTCTCGGGTGCGCTCGCCATGCGGCTCGGGTGTCGTCGCGTCGTCATGACGGCGGCGGTTCTCTTTGCGGCAATTCTTTTGCTCGTCTCATGTGTGGACACACTTTCGCTTGCTGTGCCGATCGTACTTATCTTCGGTGCGGTGATGGGCTGTATTGACGTTGTGGTCAACATCGTCGCCGTATTGGTGGAAAAGGGCATCGGACGGCGCATCATGAGCGGAATGCACGCCTTCTGGAGCCTCGGCGGCTTTGTCGGTGCGGGACTTTACGGCGTATGGGTCGGACTGCTCGGTCTCACGCCATTTCAGTCGACGGCGATTGCGGCGGGGCTCATCCTCCTCCTGACGGCAGTGTTCGGACGCCATTTGATTCCGTACGGCGGGGGCGGCGGAGCACTGCTCGCACTGCCGCGCGGCATCATCGTCTTTGTCGGCATGACGGCGTTCATCGCCTTCCTCAGCGAGGGAGCGGTGATGGACTGGGGCGGCGTCTACCTGACCACCGTGCGCGGCATGGATCTCGCGCTTGCGGGTACGGGCTATTCCGTCTTCTCCGCCGCGATGCTCACGATGCGCTTTCTCGGCGACCGTGTCGTCCAGCGCATCGGTGCGCTTCCCGTTGCCGTCGGCGGCGCACTGCTCGCGTTCGGCGGAATTCTGCTCGTCATGTTTGCGCCCGTAGATGCGTTGCTCTACGTCGGCTTCTTTGCTATCGGCATCGGGAGCGCGAACATCGTGCCCGTCTTCTTCTCCCTGATGGGGCGGCAGAACGTCATGCCGGTCAGTGCGGCGGTCTCCGCCGTCAGCACCATGGGATACCTCGGCATTCTCGCGGGACCTGCCGCCATCGGATTCGTCTCCTCACTCACGACGCTACAGACGGCATTTGCCATGCTCGCCACACTCAGCATCCTGCAGGCAACGATCGGGTTCTATGTGTTCAAACGCATTCCATGATTTTCTAGGGAATCGCTGATGAGATGGTGGTGGTGCCGAATTTATCAGTGCTTTCCTAGAGCAAGCGCAATCAGCATCATGGTCACCTCGTAGGATTTGCGCAGCGACGGGATGGGGAGAAACTCATAGTTGGAGTGGAAATTGAGCCCCCCCGTAAAGTAGTTCGGGGTGAGGATCCCTTTTGTTGAGATAAATGAACCGTCGGTTCCGCCGCGCATGGCAATCGTGTGCGGCGTGATGCCCAAGTGCTTCATTGCCGTGTAGATATGGTCAATTGCTGTCGATTTTCATCCGTGACCGCATCCGCGATATTGCCGTAGGTGTCCTCCATCGTGTACTCGACGCGGCAGCGCGGCTCCATACGGCGCAGTTTTTCAACGTTCTCGGCGATCAGGGCTTTGCGTCTCTCATAGCGTGCCTTGTCGTGGTCGCGGATGTTGAGCTCGACCGTTGCGGTCGTCGGATTGGAGCGGATCGTCTGACACCAGATATATCCCTCTGTGCCCTCGGTGCATTCCGGTGTCTCCTTGCGGTCAAAGAGGTTGACAAAGTCCACGGCGAGCAGTGTCGGGTTCACCAGAACCCCCTTTGCACTCATCGGATGTGCACTGACGCCGTGGATGGTGATCTCGGCGGAGCCTGCGTTGAATGTCTCGTAGACGACTTCGCCGAGGGCACAGCAGTCGATGGTGTATGCATAATCGGCCGGGAACTTTGCAAAGTCCATGTTCTTTGAGCCCCAGAGCCCGCATTCCTCATCGGGGACGAAGGCGACGCAGATGTCGCCGTGCGGAATCGCAGGATCGTTGACGAGCGTTGCGAGTGCCGTCATGATATTTGCAAGAGCGGCTTTGTTGTCTGCGCCGAGGACACTGGTGCCGTCGGTGACGATCAGTTCCTGTCCGACGTAGGGCGAGAGCTCCGGGTGCTGCGCTGCCCGCATGATGATATTCTTCTCTGCGTTCAGTGTGATGTCGCCGCCGGTGTAATGGAGGCGACGTGGCTTTACGACGGGGCTGAGCGACACATCAACGGTGTCGATATGTGCACAGAAGCCGATTGTTGGGGGCAGCGGCGTGCCGGCGGGGAGATTTGCCGGAAGCTGTGCAGTCAAAACACATTTGTCGCTCAGGGATATATCCTTCAAACCGAGGGATTTCAGCTCACCTTGAAGGAGACGTGCCATATCCCACTGCGTCTCCGTGCTGGGGACTTTTGTGCCGCCGTTCGGGCGGCTTTGTGACGGAACATTCACGTAGCGGAGAAAACGTTCCACCAAGGCTTCTTCGAGTTCTTTCGTATTCAACCTTATTCCTCCTGGATGATCAGAACATGACGCGTGGATAGACATAGTCCGCCTGGAAACCGAGTGGAATGTTCAGCCACCAGAAGACATAGAGCATAATCGTCAATGAGATGAGAAGCGTGATCGTGTACGGCAGCATCAGAGAGCTGAGTGTTCCGACCCCCGTATTTTTGTAGTATTTCTGACAGTAGACAATGATCAGCGGGTAGAAAGCGAACATCGGCGTACAGACATTGACCGCCGAATCGCTGACGCGAAACGCCGCCTGTGTAAGCTCCGGTGCGATGCCGACGGCCATCAGCATCGGCACGAAGATCGGCGCAAGAATTGCCCACTTTGCAGAGGCTGATGTGATGATGAGATTGAGCATGCCGACGAAAAGAATGATGCCGAAGATTGTCACCTGAGGTGGCAGTGCCAAAGACTTGAGGAACTCTGCACCCGAGATTGCAATCAGCGCGCCGATGTTGGAGGCACCGAAGACATACATGAATTGTGCCGCAAAGAAATAGAATACAATGAGCTGAATCAGCGTCTTGGTGATCTCTTCCATCGACTTGGTAAAGTCCTTGGAGCTGCGGAATTTTCCGCTGATGATCCCATAGACGACACCGGTTGCGGCGGCGAGCAGGAAGATGATTGCCACAATGGACTGCATGACGGGCAGCCTTGAAGCTGGCAATGTTGCCGTTCGGGTCACGCAGGATGGAGTCCTCCGGCAGGAGAGCGAGCACCAGACCAATGAGCAGGAGGGTGAGGACAGCACTTGCGATGTAGAAGGCACGGTTTTCCTTCGGCGTGACGGAGAGATCCTGTGCGGGTACGTCGATATCCTTGTCGACCGGGCACGCTTTGCGGCACCACGGATCGACGATGCGCTCGGTTACCCACCAGCAGGCACCGATGACGATGAATGTCGAGCCAAAGGCGTAGAAATAGTTGCACAGAACATTGACCTCATAGGTCGGATCGATGATCTGCGCAGCCATCTGGGTAAATCCCTGAATGACAGGATCGATTGCCGAGGGCGTATAGTTGGCCGCGAATGCACCGGCAATGCCGGCAAAGGAGGCTCCGATTCCCGCCAATGGGTGTTTTCCCTGTCGCATAAAACATATATGCGGCGATCGGGATGATAATCATGTACCCGGAGTCCGGTGCCAGATGGCTCAGCATACCGACGAGGATGACGATCGGCGTGATGAGGGCCTTCGGCGTGACAGAGAGGATTTTTTTCAGGCCCGTGTTGATGTAGCCCGGAGCCATCGGCGATGCCGATGCCGAGCGTGGCTACGATAACCATGCCGAGCGGCGGGAACCCCGTGTAGTTCGTCACCATCTTTGTGAGCAGCGTCACGAGAGCGGCCGGGCTCATCATATTGGTGACCTCGATCGGTGCACCAGTCGACGGATGCACGTAGTCAAAGTGCATTTGCGAAAGGATTGCGGATAGGACACAGGTGATCACAAAGGCGCAGATGAAAAGCATGGTGATGTCGGGAATCCGATTGCCCATCTTCTCGATCCATCCAAGGATTCCTCCGACACTTTCCTGCTTTGGTGGTGCACTATCGTGCATTTCGGTTGCCATTCAAATACCTCCTAAATACAATTCTGCCTCTTTTTTCGTTTTAGGAAAAGTGCTATTAGACAGAAAAAACTAATAAAAATATTATTTCGACGTATATGGGTGAAATCCTCTTGTTAATAATGTGGTAATTATAAATAGGACGCGAATAGTTCCATGCTTTCTTACATAAGCAACAAAAAAACGCCATTTCGTATGGAATGGCGTTTTTTCTATCCTTACTGTGCCAGCGCGTTGACCTTCTTGGCAAGGCGTGACTTCTTGCGTGCTGCAGCGTTCTTGTGGTAGACGTTGTTTGCAGCAGCCTGGTCGATGGACTTGTATGCTGCGACGAGGAGGGTTTTCGCCTCATCTGCGTTGCCGGCAGCAACAGCATCGTTGACGCTGCGGATGGCACGGCGGACGCGCGTCTTTTCTGCAACATTGCGTGCATGGCGCTTGGCGTCAGATTTTACACTCAGAATGGATGCCTTAATGTTTGGCAAATCGTTCACCTCCTCAATGAAAAATGTACTGCGTCATTCTATCACACGGACAAATAAAATGCAATATTTTTTTCGGGACGTTCGCCTTGAGCTCTGTATTCATTTTATTATTGTTTCTGCGCTTGCCATTACAACAATCATATATTATAATCATGCTACGATAAATGATGTAGAGAGGGCGAAATAGCACGCTTTTTCAAAAATTTTTTTGAAAATTGAAAGAAAAAGGCAGGAAATTTCTTTTCGTGTATCGAATACCTAACCTATGAAACAATAAGCAGGGGGAGAGAATACGAAAAGAAATGCGTGGGAAAGAAGCTGAAATGCGTTTCGAATCGGCAGAAACATGGCGTGTCGAACAAGTGCACTATAGACTTCGTCGATCAGCCATTGCATACATGGTGGGGATACCGCCCGGTATCCGTGAGGGGAGAATGTCCTATGAGAAAGATTGAATGCTTGGCAATGATTCTGGCAGGCGGGCAAGGCAGCCGCCTCGGCGCACTGACGAAGCGTGTCGCAAAGCCCGCTGTCCCGTTTGGTGGGAAGTACCGCATCATTGATTTTCCACTGAGCAACTGTGTGAATTCCGGTATTGAGCGCGTCGGCGTGCTGACGCAGTACCGTCCGCTTGAGCTGAACCAGTACCTCGGCTCGGGCAGCGCATGGGATCTCGATAAGCGCGACGGAGGGCTTTTTGTCCTGCCTCCGTATGCGCGTGAGAAGGGTGCGGACTGGTATCGCGGCACGGCAGATGCCATCTATCAGAACCTTAACTTCATTGATATGTCGGATCCCGACTATGTGCTCATCCTCTCGGGCGATCACATCTACACGATGGACTATGCGTGGATGCTCGAGCAGCATAAGAAGACGAAGGCAGAGGCGACCATCGGTGTCTTTGAGGTACCATGGGATGAGGCACCGCGCTTTGGCATCATGAACACGGACGAGACCGGACGCATTATCGAGTTCGAGGAAAAAGCCTGCGAAGCCGAAGAGCAATCTCGCGTCGATGGGCATCTATATCTTCAGCCGCGACTATTTGGAGAAATATCTCACGGCGGACGCGAAGAGTGAGACATCCAGCCACGACTTTGGCAAGGACATCATTCCGAAGATGCTGACGGATGGCGGTCGCCTGTATTCGTACGCATTCAACGGATACTGGAAGGATGTCGGCACGATTGAGAGCCTCTGGCAGGCAAACATGGATCTCCTGCAGGACGAACCTCCGTTTGAACTGTCGGGCAAGTGGCGCATCTACTCATTCAATCCGTCGATGCCGCCGCAGTTCGTCGGCAAGGAAGCACGTATCGTGCGCTCGATGATCAGTGAGGGATCGATGATCCTCGGAACAGTCGAGAACTCCGTGATCTTCCCGGGCGTGCATGTTGCCAAGGGCGCTGTGGTACGCAACTCCGTTCTCCTGCCCTCGGCACGCGTCGGCGCAGATGCGGTGGTGGACTACGCCATCCTGGCACAGAACGTCACGGTCGACGCGGGTGCACAGGTCGTCGGTGAGCAGTCGCAGATCGCCGTGATCCCCGAGGGGGAGACGGTGGCTGCTGCAGAGAGTGAGCAGCAGGTCGGCTGAACTGCGGGGAATGGAAAGGTGAAACGATGAATACTATCATGGGATTGATCAATCTGCAGGAGGACGGCTCGCTGATTCGTGAGCTTGCCGACCGCCGTGCGGTGGAATCCATTCCCTTTGCCGGACGGTACCGCCTGATTGACTTTGCTCTGTCGAGCATGGTCAATTCCGGCATACACAAGGTGGGCGTGATGCTCCCTGATGAGCCGCGCTCTGTCCTCGATCATCTGCGTTCCGGCAAGGATTGGGATTTGGCACGCCGCCACGACGGGCTCTTCTACCTTCCTGCGGTGCCTGATGATACGCAGCAGCGCAAGGGTGATCTCAAGAATTTCTATCATAATCTTGACTTTATCGAGCATGCCTCGGCAGACTATATTCTGCTCGCAAACGGCAGTTTCGTCTACAATGTGGACTTTGACAAGGTGCTGCGCTTCCATCAGAATACGGGCGCAGATATCACGCTCGTCTCGCATACGACTGAGGATGAGAACACGGGCTACAATGTGGTTCTTGAGACAGCGGAGAACGGGCTGATTCTCGATATTACTGAAAAGCCTGTCGCCTACGAGGGGATGAAGGTCTCCATGGGTGTCTACCTGATGGAGAAGGCTGTCTTTGTCGAGTGCGTCCGCTATGCCTACGAGCATGGCGGGCAGAGATTCCTGCTCGACGGCATCATCCGCCGCGCTGCGAACTACACGATGTTTGCCTACGCGCACGACGGCTATATGGCGCATGTGGATTCGATGTCCACGTACTATCGTGCGAACATGGAGATCCTCGATCCGTCGGTCTGGGAGGAGCTCTTTATGGGCGAGCGCCCGATCTATACGAAGATCAAGGACGGCGTCCCCTGTCCAGTACAAGGACACGGCGAAGGTGGAGAACTCTCTCATCGCGAACGGCTGCGTCATACGCGGCGAGGTGGAGAACAGTATCCTATTTCGCGGCGTGACCGTCGGGCGCGGGGTGAAGATCCGTAACTCGATCATCATGCAGAAATGCGACATCCAGAATGGCGCACTCGTCGAGAACGTCATCTGCGATAAGAATGTCGTCATCACGGCGGATAAGTGGTTGAAGGGAGCCACGGAATACCCGCTCGTGATACGCAAGAATGCGACGATATAGGCGTATAGGATTTGTCAGAAGCCGCTTGCGGCTTCTGGTTTGCTTTTGGGGATGCCTGCCTTCGGCAGGAAGCGGAATAAGGGAACTCTCGGGGCTTTGGAAAAGGAGTGGACGTTTTGGCACATAAGGAAAAGATGGTAAGACCCGCAGGGAAGTCTTACGAAACGATGAAGAAGATCCTGAAGAGCCGCTTTATCACAACGGCGCACGTTCTCTTTGGGCGGGGTCTCGACGAGCTGACCGAAGCCGAAATCTACAAGACGATTGCGACGACGGCGAAGCAGTCCATTTCGGACAACTGGATCAAGACGAATCGGCAGTACACGCAGAAGTGCGTCAAGCAGATCTACTATTTTTCCGTTGAGTTTCTGCTCGGTCGGCTCCTGCGCTCCAATCTCATCAACCTCGGCATTGAGGAGGCGATGAAGGAGGTTCTGCAGGAGTTCAATTTGAAGCTCTCGGATGCCTACAAGGAAGAGCCGGATGCGGGGCTCGGCAACGGCGGCCTCGGCCGCCTCGCCGCCTGCTTCATCGACTCGCTCGCTGCACACCGTTACCCGGGGCATGGCTGCACCATTCGCTATCAGTACGGACTCTTCGAGCAGAAGATCGTCGACGGCAATCAGGTGGAGCTGCCTGACAACTGGCTGCGCGACGGCTTCGTATGGGAGTACCGCAAGCCGGACAAATCTGTCGATGTGAAGTTCTACGGTAATGCCTATATGCGTGAGTGGACGGCAAGCTGGAGCTTGTCCATGAAGACCCGATGATCGTCATGGCGGTACCGTACGATGTGCCGATCGTCGGCTACCACGATGCGACGGTGAACACGCTGCGCATGTGGAACGCCGAGGTCAATCGTGACTTCTCCGACTACGTGACATTGACCCAGGAGCAGATCCACCAACGCAATCAATACCGCGACTTTGTCGAGTCGATCACGCGCTATCTCTACCCCGACGACAGCACGTTCGAGGGGCGGCGGATGCGCCTCATTCAGGAGTATTTCTTCGTCTCGGCAGGCGTGCAGAGCATTGTCCGTCACTACAAGAAGACAGGCATGAGCATCTACGACTTCGGCAGAAAGATCGGCATCCACATCAACGATACGCATCCCGCACTCTGCGTGGCGGAGCTGATGCGTGTGCTGGTCGATGAGGAGGAGCTGACGTGGGAGGATGCGTGGGCGATTACGCGCGACACCATCGCCTATACGAACCACACAATCATGCCCGAGGCGCTTGAGACGTGGAGCGTCGATATGTTCCGTCCGTTGCTCCCGCGCATCTACATGATCATCGACGAGATCAACCGTCGCCACCTTGAGGAGGTGCGCCGCCACTATCCGGGCGACGAGGAGAAGGTCCGCGCCCTCTCCATCATCCAAGACGGTGTCGTGCACATGGCACGACTCTCCATTGTCGGCGGGCACAGCGTCAACGGTGTGGCGAAAATCCACACGGATATCCTCAAGTCGACGACGCTGCATGACTTCTACGAGTACACGCCGCGCAAGTTCAACAACAAGACGAACGGCATCACGCACCGCCGCTGGCTGATGGGGGCAAACCCCGAGCTGACTGCTCTGATCGACGAGTCGCTTGGCTCGCGCGTATGGCATCGCCACCCGGAGCAGATGGACGGACTGCATCCATTCGTCGAGGATGCGCATTTCCGCAAGCGCCTGATGGAGATCAAGCATCTGCGCCGTGAGGGGCTGGCACGCTACATTGAGGCGCACAACGGCGTGCGCCTGAACCCGGACTCCATGTTTGACATTCAGGTGAAGCGCATCCACTCCTACAAGCGCCAGCTGATGAATATCCTGCACATCATGTATCGCTACCAGCGTGCAAAGCAGGATAAAAACTATCTCACGCTGCCTGTGACCTACTTCTTTGGCGGAAAGGCAGCACCGGGCTACTACATCGCAAAGGAGACGATTCGTCTCATCAATGCCGTTGCCGACCGCATCAACAAGGATCGTTCACTCAACGACATGATGAAGGTGATCTTCATCGAGAACTTTGGTGTCTCCATCGGCGAGCTGGTCTATCCGGCAGCGGACGTCAGCGAGCAGATCTCGACGGCGTCGAAGGAGGCGTCGGGCACAGGCAACATGAAGTTCATGATGAACGGTGCCATTACGCTCGGCACGCTGGACGGAGCCAACGTTGAGATCCGCGAGGCAGTCGGCGATGAGCACTGCGTCATCTTCGGGCTGCGCGCCGAGGAGGTCATGGACTACTACGCGAATGGTACCTACTCGGCGTGGGATGAGTACAATACCAATGAGAAGGTGCGCAATGTGATGGGGCAGCTCATCGACGGCACCTATGGAGATTTCCGTTCGCTGTATGATTATCTCCTGCACGCGAACGATGAATTCTTTATCTTGAAGGACTTCAACGCGTACGATGAAGCACGCGTCGAGGTGATGAAGCGGTTCCTTGATAAGGAGGGCTGGGCACGTACGGCGGCGATGAACGTCGCGTACTCCGGCCGCTTCTCGTCTGACCGCACGATTGACGAATATGCACGGGATATCTGGGACATCAAGCCTTTGATCATCTCCTAACAGCGTATTCGGGGGCAAATAGGAGGGGTTTTTATGAAGACGTCGGCACTCAGTGAGTTTGATCTTTATCTCTTTCATCAGGGGACGAATTATCACGCACAGGAAATGCTGGGCGCGCACTTTATCGAACGGGACGGCAAACGCGGCGTCCGTTTTACCGTGTGGGCGCCGAATGCAAAGTCCGTCAGTGTTGTCGGCGGATTCAACGACTGGGACGCCAATGCGCAGCCCATGCAGCGGGTCAGAGACGGTGAGATCTGGGAGACCTTCGTTGAGGGACTCGGCGAGGGCGAGATCTACAAGTACGCCATCGAGCCGCAGTGGGGCGGACCGCGCATTATGAAGGCGGATCCCTACGGGTTCTATGCGGAGAAAAAACCGCAGACCGCATCCCGTACCTATGATATGAACCACTATGAGTGGAAGGACGCGGCGTGGCAGGAAAAGAAGGCACACGAGTCCTCCTACGAACGCCCCATGCTCACGTACGAGGTGCACGCGGGCTCGTGGCGGCGCACGTTGGACGGTGCGTATCTCTCCTACCGCGATATGGCGGATCAGCTCATCAGCTATGTCAAGGAGATGCACTATACCCACATCGAGTTCATGCCGCTCTGCGAGCACCCCTACGATGGGTCGTGGGGGTATCAGGCGACGGGCTACTTCGCTGTGACGAGCCGCTACGGCACGCCTGACGATTTCCGCTACCTCGTCGATACCGCCCATGCGAATGGCATCGGCATCATCATGGACTGGGTGCCGGGGCACTTCTGCAAGGATGAGCAGGGACTGCGCCATTTCGACGGAAAGAATCTCTACGAGTCCGACAATGAGCAGCGTGCGGAGAACTGGGAGTGGGGCACGACCAACTTTGACTACGGGCGCACGGAGGTGCAGAGCTTCCTCATCTCGAACGCTCTGTTCTGGTTTGAGGAGTTCCACATCGACGGACTGCGCATCGACGCCGTCGCGAATATGCTCTACCTCAACTATGGGCGCAAGGACGGCGAGTGGCAGCCGAACAAATATGGCGACACAGGTAACCTTGAGGCGATGGAGTTCCTGAAGAAACTCAACGAGACGATCTTCAAGTATCATCCGCAGGCACTCATGATCGCCGAGGAGTCCACCTCGTGGCCGCTGATCTCCAAGCCCGTCTACATGGGCGGCATGGGGTTCAACTACAAGTGGAACATGGGTTGGATGAACGACATGCTCGACTATGTGAGCCTCGACCCGATCTACCGCAAGTGGAATCAGGACAAACTCACCTTCTCGCTCATGTACGCATTCTCCGAGAACTTCGTTCTGCCGCTCTCGCACGATGAGGTCGTGCACGGAAAGTGCTCGCTCATCAGCAAAATGCCAGGCGACTACTGGCAGAAATTCGCGGGGCTGCGTGGCTTCTTCGGCTACTGGATGGCACATCCCGGCAAGAAGCTGCTCTTCATGGGCGGTGAGTACGGGCAGTTCATCGAGTGGAACTTTGACGACAGCCTTGACTGGCATCTCGTCGAGCAGTACCCGATGCATACGAAGATGCTTGCATACTCCAAGGCATTAAACAAGTTCTACGTCGATAACAAGGCACTCTGGCAGGTCGATTTCGACTGGAACGGCTTCCAGTGGATCGACTGCAACGACAATGAGAACAGCGTCGTCGCCCTCGTGCGGCGCGCCGAAGAGCGCAGCGATTTCCTCGTCTGCGTTCATAACTTCACCCCCGAGGTGCGTCACGGCTACCGCATCGGCGTGCCGACGAAGGGTACCTACGTCGAGGTGTTCAACTCCGATCTGGAGGAGTTTGGCGGGAGCGGCGTCGTCAATGCGGGCAATATCGCCAGCGAGGATTATCCGTTCCATGGACGCGACCAGTCCATCGTCATCACAGTCCCGCCGCTTGCGACGGTGTTCTATCGCCTGAAGGGGCAGAGCGGGGCAGGAACGCCGATCAGTGAGACGGTCAAGACCGATGTCGTTGCTGAGCGGCGGCGTGCCGGCGGACGTGGTACGGAGACGGTGGACAAGAAAAAGGTGGCCGTGAAGAAGGCTGCGCCGAAAAAAGCTGCCGCCCCAAAGGATGCCCCCGCAGCTGAGGCAAAGGCAGCGCCCAAGCGGCGCACGACAAAGACCACATCTGCTGCGCCGAAGAAGCACACGACGAAGAGCACTGCCTCCGACGCTGCGGCGGAAACCCCGAAGAAGCGTACTGCGACAAAGCGTACGACGGCGAAGAAGGATGAGGACTCGGTGCAGACCGTGAAGAAGACCGCATCCGCACGTGGCGTAAACGGCGGTGAAGGACACCGAAACGGGCAAGAAGAAAACGGGCATGACCGCCGCCAAAAAGACCGTGCGCAAGACGGCGCAGGATACGGAGTCCGCGCCGAAGAAGGCACGCGCCGCCAAGGTATAACCCGCACAGCTTCGCAGCGAACACAGGCAGGGATAGAAGAAACGGTCGGATGATTACGGCACCGGCCATATGAGAAGGAGGATATTGGGATGAAGGTACTATATGCAGCATCGGAAGCAGTACCCTTTGTAAAAACCGGCGGGCTCGCTGACGTGGCAGGATCGCTCCCTGCCGCCCTCGTCAAGGCGGGCGTGGACTGCCGCGTCATCCTGCCGAAGTACGGGTCGATCGACCCCGCAGTCCGCAGCAAGATGAAGCATATCTACGACGGCACACTCCATGTCGCATGGCGTGAGAAATTTGTCGGCATCGACTCCTGCGTACACGAAGGCGTGACCTACTACTTCGTGGACAACGAGGAGTACTTTAACCGCGAGGGCTATTATGGCTACCCCGACGATGCGGAGCGGTTCTCCTTCTTCAGCCGCGCTGTGCTGAATTGCATTCCCGCATTGGACTTTCAGCCTGACATCATCCACGCCAACGACTGGCACACGGCGCTCATCCCCGTTCTCCTCAAGCTGGAGCATCCGGATGATCCGCGCTATACGAAGATAAAGACGCTCTTTACGATTCACAATCTGCGGTATCAGGGCATCTTCCCCAAAAACGTCATGTCGGATGTGCTCGGGCTCGACTGGAAGTACTTTAACAATGGGGACTTTGAGTTCTACGATGCCGTGAATTTCATGAAGGCGGGGCTCATCTACACCGACTATATCTCAACCGTCAGCAAGACCTACGCCGAGGAGATCCAGTATGAGTACTACGGCGAGCATCTCGACGGACTCTTGCGCAAGCGGCAGAAGGATCTCTTTGGGATTGTCAACGGCATCAACAACACGATCTACGATCCGAAGACGGACAAGGAGATCTATGTCAACTATGACGTGAAGAGTGCCGCCGAGGGCAAGGTCGACAACAAGGTGCGCCTGCAGCGAGAGCTTGGACTCGCTGAGTCGCGCCGCACGCCGCTCGTGGCGATGATCACGCGCCTTGTGCCGAACAAGGGCATCGATCTCATCACGCGCATCATCGATGAGATGCTTGAGCATGAGGATATGCAGTTCGTCCTGCTCGGGACAGGTGAGCACGACTACGAAGAGTGGTTCAAGGAGCTGGCGTGGCGGCATCCGACAAAGGCATCGGTCAACATCCGCTTCTCAAACCAGCTGGCACAGCGTATCTATGCCGGCTCGAACATCTTCCTCATGCCGTCGACCTTCGAGCCGTGCGGACTCGGACAGCTCATCGCCATGCGCTATGGCTCGATCCCTGTCGTGCGTGAGACGGGCGGTCTGAAGGATACTGTCGTCCAGTTTGATCGTTCCGACCCCGACAAGGGCAACGGCTTCCTCTTCTACGAGTATAACGCGCATGAGATGATGTACGCGGTGAAACGCGCGCTTTCCGTCTACGAGAACCTGCGTGAGTGGCGTCAGCTCGTCTATACGGCGATGAAGAGCGACTTTAGTTGGACGCGTTCGGCAGGGGAGTACAAGCAGCTCTACGAGCGCCTTCAGAAAAAGAAATAACAGATTTTAGCTGATTTGTAAGAGTTTTTCCACAAACCGCTGGTGAATTCGTTTGAACGATAATGAACGATTCGCCGGTGGTTTCTGTGTATAACCAAGAGGAAAGGAGAGGCACTATGCTGGAATCCTATCAGGTAGAACATAATTCGCAGAACATCTACTTCCGCTCCATCGTCGGCGCGGCGGAGGCGGGGAGCCGGATGCGTCTCGGCCTGCAGCTCCGCACGGGTGAGCCGGTGCGGCAGGTGCTCTTGCGGCTTTGGCAGGATCAGGCGGGGGAGCAGCTTGTCACGCTCGTGTCGCATGATGCGAATGCCGCGCAGCGGTTCTACACGGCGTGGATCGAGCTGCCGGATCACGGCTGCCTTCTCTGGTACTACTTCATTATCACGATGGAGAGTGGCACGTATTTCTATGGGAACAACGCGGAGATGCTCGGCGGCGTCGGCGCGCTCTATCGCGAGCAGCCGCCCTCCTATCAGGTGACGATCTACAATCGCGGAGCGCATACGCCGGACTGGTTCAAGAACAGCGTCATGTATCAGATCTTCCCCGACCGTTTTGCGCGTGCGGGGGATACCATCGTGCGCAAGAAGGGGGCCGTCATCCGTACGGACTGGACGGACGACCCGATGTATCTCAAGGATCCCGACACGAAGGAGATCATCGCCTATGACTTCTTCGGCGGCAATCTGCGTGGGGTCATGGAGAAACTCGACTACCTCGAAAAACTTGGCATTTCGTGCATCTACTTCAACCCCGTGTTTGAGTCCGAGAGCAATCATCACTACGATACGGGTGACTATCATCGCATCGACCCCATGCTGGGCGATATCGAGGATTTTCGCCGTCTCGTTGCGGCGGCACGCGAGCGCGGCATCCGCATCATCCTCGACGGCGTATTCAGCCACACGGGGAGCAACAGCATCTACTTCAACCGACGGAAGCAGTATGATTCGATCGGGGCGTATCAGTCGAAGGAATCGCCGTACTACTCGTGGTACCATTTCCGCAATTTCCGAACGAGTATGACTGCTGGTGGAATTTTGACACCCTGCCGAACGTCAACGAGACAGATCCGTCCTACATGGACTTCATCATCACAGGGGAGGACAGCGTCCTCCATCACTGGATGAACGAGGGGATCGCAGGCTGGCGTCTGGACGTCATCGACGAGCTGCCGCCGACCTTCTCCAAGACCTTCTTTGCCGAGCTCAAGAAGCGCAGCCCCGATGCAGTCATGATCGGTGAGGTCTGGGAGGATGCGTCGAACAAGGTCGCCTACGGCACGCCGCGCGAGTACCTCTCGGGCAACGAGATGGACTCGGCGATGAACTACCCGCTGCGCAGTACAATGCTGGACTTCCTGACGGGGGCGGCAGACGGTGAGTTGACAGTGCGGCGCATGGCGAGCCAGATCGAAAACTACCCGAAGGAAAATCTCTACGCCATGATGAACCTCATCAGCAGTCATGACGTGCAGCGCGCCATCACCATCCTCGGTGATGTCCCATACTACGAGGGCATGCCCGCAATCGAGCAGTCGCGCGTGCGCATGACGCTCGATCAGGCGATGCTCGGCATCCGCCGCCTCATCATGGCGACGCTCTGGCAGATGACCTATCCCGGCGTGCCGAGCGTCTACTACGGCGACGAGATCGGGATGCAGGGGTTCAAGGATCCGTTCAATCGCCGTCCCTACGACTGGGAGCATGGCAATCTCGAGATCCGCGACTGGGTGACGCGCTTCATTGCCGTGCGCAACGGGAACGATGCTCTGCGCACGGGCGACATCCTGCCCCTCTACGGGGCGGGCGACGTCATCGCCTACGCGCGCACGATCCGCTCGGGCTACGACGTGTTCAATGAGGAGAAGGAGCCCGGTATCTTTGTCGTGGCGTTCAACCGCAGCCGGACAGAGACGCTGACCGTCGATCTCGACGTGAGCGACTTTGCCTGTGGTGTGTTTGAGGACGTCTTTAAGCCCTCACGCACTTACGAGGTTGAGCGCGGGCATCTGCGCGTCCGCATCCCGCCGCTCTTCGGCCTGCTCCTGCGCGAGCGACAGGAGGAGCAGAGATACGAGCGCAAGGCGGGCATCCTCCTGCATCCGACCTCCCTGCCATCAAAGTACGGCGTGGGTGACTTCGGCAAGGAGGCGTACCGCTTCGTTGATTTCCTAGCAGATGCAGGGCAAAAGGTTTGGCAGATCCTCCCGCTCAGCCCCGTCGGGAGCAGCTACTCCCCCTATCAGTCCATCTCCGCCTTTGCGGGGAACTTTATGCTCATCGACCCCGAGCCACTCGCTGCGCGCGGCTGGCTGAAGGAGAAAGACCTTTCCTGCCATACGAGGCGAACTCGGGCTTCATCAACTTTGATCGCGTACGCACGTTCAAGAAGGAGATTCTGGAAAAGGCGTTCCGCGCCTTCCGTGCACAGGGGGCGGCGGATGCAGACTACCGTGCGTTCTGCGAGAAGGAAGCATACTGGCTCGAGGACTATGCGCTCTTTCACGCGGCGAAGAAAGAGTACGGCGGCGCAGCGTGGACGGAGTGGGATGCAGCGATCAAACGCCGTGACCCTGACGCACTCCGCGCGCTCCGTGAGCGGCAGCGCGATGCGATGGAGCTCGACTACTTCAAGCAGTACGTCTTCCATACGCAGTGGAACCGCCTGCACGACTACGCACGCGCGAAGGGGATCGAGATTCTCGGCGATATGCCGATCTTTATCGCGCAGGACAGCGCGGACGTCTGGGCGCATCAGCACCTCTTTGACTTGAACGAGGACGGTACGCCGCATACCGTCGCGGGCGTACCGCCCGACTACTTCGCCGTGAACGGGCAGCTGTGGGGGAACCCGCAGTACAACTGGGACGCCATGGCGGCGGAGAAGTACGCATGGTGGAAACGCCGCTTCCGTAAACTGCGCGAGCAGGTGGACATCATCCGCATCGACCACTTCCGCGGATTCGAGTCCTACTGGTCGGTGGACGGTAAGGCGGAGACCGCACTTAACGGCACGTGGCTCAAGGGTCCCGGCAAGGCATTTTTCGACGCGATCGAGAGTGACCTCGGCAAACTCAACGTCGTCGCGGAGGATCTCGGTATCATCACGCCCGACGTGGAGCGCCTGCGTGACGACTGCGGCTTCCCAGGGATGCGAATCGTCCAGTTCCTCATTGCAGGCAGCAGCTCGGGGCGCATCGGCTTCACCGCGCCCGAGAACAGCATCGTCTATACGGGGACGCACGACAACAACACCACCGTTGGCTGGTACAGCCGCGACATCGACGAGGTTCTGCGCGAATCACTCGCAAATCTCGTGGGGACGACCTCCGACCGTCCGCGGACCATCTGCCAGCGTCTCATCAAGGCTGCGTACGCCTCACGCGCCCGCATGGCGATCATCCCCATGCAGGACATCCTCGGACTCGACGAGCGCGCGCGCATGAACACCCCGGGCACCGTTGGGCTCAACTGGCGCTGGTGTCTCAAGAAGGACTACCTCCTCGAGATCGACCCGCAGAAGCTCAAGGCACTCTGTGTGCGTTATCGGCGGTGAGGATAGAGATTGTTGAGCAAATTAAGGAATCGCTGATAAAATGAAGTCCGTCAGATTGGCGTAGATTTTTTCGTCCGATTGAGGAGGCAAACCGGACGCATAGCCAAAGCTATGTGGAGGATCGCGGGCAAAAAGCGGGCAAAAAAGATGCGCTAAGATGGCGGTGCTGAATTTATCAGTGCTTCCTTAAATGGGCAGCTGCACGTGACTGATATGGTCTTCGTGCCGCGCCCTTTCTTTCTTTTTCTGCATTTTATGGTATCCTAGAGAGGAAGCAATCACTGTTTTCAGGGAGGAAGAAATCATGGCAGAGTACACGTACACCGTGGAGAAAGTATGTCCGGTCTGTGGGGAAAAAGACGCACGTGACAAAGATGAAGGCACGCCTCATCACACTCAGCACGGATGAGGATTTCTGCGTTCACTACAAGGACGTCAACCCGTACCTCTATCGTGTCTGGCTGTGCGAGCACTGCGGTTTTGCGGCGGACGAGAAGCATTTTGACGCTGCGGCTCTCAGTGCGCGTGACAAGGGAAAGGCAAAGGAACTCCTCGAGGGGCGCACGATCAACCTCCCGTACACGGAGGAGCGCACGACAGAGGATGCGATCCGCGCCTACAAGCTCGGGCTCTTCTTCGCCGAAAAGCTGGGCTGGCCGCTGCAGAAGCAGGCGGGCTACCGCATGGGCATGGCGTGGGTCTATCGCGACACGGAGGAGCACGAAAAAGAGGAGGAGTGTCTGCGGCGTGCGGCGGAGCTCTATGAAAAGTCCGTCATGACGGAGCACTATCCGATCAACGGCATGAGCGACAATATGGCAATGTATATCGCAGGCGCGGCCTACTACCGCATCGGCGACTTTGAGAAGGCAACGCAGATGCTCTCGCGTATCATGAGCGATCAGGAGATTCGCAAGTCCGATGCAAAGCTTTTTGAGCGCGCACAGAATCTCTGGATGGATCTGCGTGAGAAAAAGCAGAGGCAGAGAAGGAAAACTAAATGGCGATGGATATTCCTCCGCAGTGGGTGGAGCAGGTACAGCGCATCGACTGGGGCAGTGTTCGTGCTGCGGTGGCGGACTACGGTCCCGTGCTCACGGTACTGCGCGATACGTGGGACCGCGAGACGATCAGCGAGATCGCGGACGGGCATCTCTTCGTCCGTGACGCGGTGCTGAACGAGGCGATAGCGCATAACCTCGGCGCGGACGGCACAATCCGTTCAGTGCAGCTCACCTCGCATGAGGACGGACATCTCGGCATCGTCTGTACGACCGATAAGAAATACAAGCGGATCGAGCTCTCGGGAACGATCAAGGAGTTTGTCCATACGGGGGAGAAGTCCTACGCAGTCTACCATGTGGACAAGAAGAAACTGCCCAATCACGGACTCGTCTCATGGCTCTTTTCACGGCTGTCACTGTCGATGGTCGAGCGCATGGTCGGACGACTCGATGTGTCGGATCGCATCCCCGTGGACATCAAGGGGAATAATGTCACGGTGGACTTTCACGATGTCCTCGCGGCGTCGCGTCTCGGCACAACGGAGTTCCGCGGGCATTCGCTGCTGAGCATGGTGGAGATCGAGGGCGCGACGGTGAAGGAAGGCGGCATCATGTTTGACACGTGCCTGAACGTGCCCGACGATGTGAAGGCTGCGCTGCGTGCTATTTTGAAGGAAAAATCGGCTGCGCTAGAGAGCGGTGCAGGAGAAGGAGACGGACATTGATGAGGCGATTGATTCAGCTGCTCTGTATCGCGATGCTAGCCGTATGGATCCAGCCGCAGGCGGCGGATGCGGCAAAGGCGGAGCCCGTGACGGAGAAGATCATCTTTATCCCGCATGACAGCCGCCCGATCTCGAGTACGCAGACGGCGGATGTCGTGACCAAGGCAGGCTACGAGGTCATCGTTCCGCCGACGGAACTCCTCGGCAGCCGTGAGGATCTGGGTCATCCCGATCAGCTCTGGACATGGGTGCACGAGAATATCGCGCAGCCCGGGGTCAAGGCGGCGGTCATCTCCTCGGATGCGATGGTCTACGGCAGTCTCGTCGGCTCGCGCAAGCACAACGAACCGCGTGCGCAGATCCTCGCACGCGCGTCTCGCTTTGCAGAGCTGCACCGTGCACATCCCAAGGTGCCGCTCTACGTCTTTGGATCGATCATGCGTACGCCGCGTACGGGCGAGGCATCGGGACATGAGGAGCCGGAGTACTACCGCCGCTATGGGGCGGACATCTTCCGCTACACCCTCCTGCGCGATAAGGAGGAGGTCGAGGGGCTCTCGCGCCGCGAGCGCAAGGAGTATGAGTTCCTCACGCGCCTCATCCCGAAGGAAGCCCTCACGGACTGGATGGGACGCCGCGAGAAGAACTATGCGGTCAACGAGTTCCTCATCAATCTCATGCGCAAGAATGGGACGTTCCACTACCTCGCGCTCGGCCGTGATGATAATGCGCCGTTCTCCCAGACCCATCTTGAGAGCCGGCATCTCGCAGCAGTAGGCGCAGAGCTCGGAAAGACGCGGTTTCAGACCATGGCGGGCATAGACGAGATCGCCCTCCTCATGCTGACGCGCGCCGTGAACGAACAGCGTCATGAGGTGCCGTTTGTCTTCGTTCGGTACAACTGGGGACGCGGCGCGGACACTGTGCCTGCGTACTCGGATGAGAAGATCGGCACCTCGATCAACGATGCGATTCTCGCCGCCGGTGGGATGAATGTGCGCGCGCCGGAGAAGGCGGATGTCGTTCTCACGGTGAATACGAACCCTGACGGGCGCACCTACGAGGCGAATATGCCCGTCAATGACGGTACGCTGCGTGAGGGTACGGCGTATTTTGCCGACATCGTGTCGGACTATGTGACGCGTGGCTATCCCGTCTCGATTGCTGACGTTGCCTTTGCCAACGGCGCGGACAACGCACTCATGGCGGAGCTGCAGCGGCGTGGTCTGCTCTACAAGATTCGTGCCTATGCGGGATGGAATACCCCGACAAACAGTTCGGGCTATGCCCTCGGTGAGGGGGATGCTCGTCCGTCACATGAATGCGGACGCCGTCGATCAGCTGCTCACGACGCGCTACCTCGACGACTGGGCATATCAGGCGAATGTGCGCAATACGATTGCACGGCAGCTCACGTGGCTGCGCGGTGACGGATTCTACGGCAGTCTCGGCTCGAAGATGGATGCCGTCTCTGTGCGCTCCACGCGCATGATGAACCGCTTCATCGAGAACAATTTGCCGCCCATGGCGGAGACGAACAGCGTCGTTGTGACATTCCCGTGGAATCGCATGTTTGAGGCGGACATTCAGCCCGAGCAGCAGGGCTTTGCCCATGATTACTTGGAAGGAAGGAAATAATATGTACGGAAAGCGGATGATCGCCTTCTTTTCGGCATCACCTTCGCGGCGCACGGCAACGGTTGCCCATAAGATCGCCGATGTCATCGGCGCAGATCTCTACGAGATCCGTCCCGTTGCCCCCTATACCGAGGACGACCTCGACTGGGACGATAAGACGAGCCGCGTCAATGTCGAGATGCATGACCCGGCCTGCCGCCCCCAGATCGAGGGGGAACTTCCCGATCTCACACCGTATGAGACCGTATTCGTCGGGTTCCCGCTCTGGTGGTTCGCCGCGCCGCACATCATCAACACCTTCCTCGAAAGCTACGACCTTACGGGGAAAACCATCGTGCCGTTTGCTACCTCGGGCGGCAGCTCCCTCGGACAGACTGTGACGCATCTGCGCCCCTCGGCGAAGGGTGCACTCGTCAAGGAAGGCCGTCGCTTTGAGATGGGCGAGACCCCGATGGCGATCAACTCATGGGTCGCGGCACTTGGGATCTGAATCAACGAAAAACACGGTTACAGCCGGATCGACTGTAGCCGTGTTTTTGCTTTTTTTCTGTATTTCAACGAATGAAAAATTTTCTTTAGACAGAGTGGGGCTTTATACGATAAAATATAGGAATGCACGAATGGCCGTGCCGTATTCGTCTGGATTCCGACGAAGCGCACGGCGTCGGGTGCGTGACAGCACTGATGAGACGATATGAGAAACTGGTACAGAGAGGAATAGAGGAGAAAAGGTGATTTCATCCAAGATGCGATTCCCCGTCATTTTTGTGGGGATCTTTGTCGCCGCGATTCTCGCGGCACTCTACTTTGCGACCTTTGGGCGCATGCCGAAGGCAGACCCTGCCGAGAGTATTCAGCTCTACTGCGAAGCCTTTGTACGGCAGGATGAGGAGGCGCAGAAGAAGCTCACGTCCTACGGTGCGCCGACGGATGCGTTCAACATGAAGGCGTCGTTCGCGAATGCCCTCCAGACGGCGGGAGCGAACCTCTCGCCCGAGGAGGCAGCGGAAATCGGTGATGCCTATATGGAGTCACTGAAAAGCGCATCGATCGAGACTTCTGTCTCGCGTCAGGGGGACGGGCAGGCGACGGTTGAGGTGACGGTGACGCGGTTCAACATGATGGCGGCACGCGAGAAGGCGACATCTCTCATGCGTTCCCGTATGAAGCTGAACGGAACACCTGAGGAGCTGCGCAAGACAGCCGTCGATGCGACGGCAGATGCCTATCGAGAACTCCAGCCGATGGGGATGGCGACCTTCTACGTTCCCGTGCGCTACAACGAAAAGACGCGCATCTGGGATCCCGCCGACCCCGTGCAGTTTGGCTTTGACCTGTCGAAGCAGACCATGGGCGTAGAGTAGGCGTCCCAACACCTGCGAAAAAAGCCTCCCCCGCTTGTGGTGGAAGGGGAAGCCGTAAACTCTCGTGGATATACACAATAGAGAGGAGCATCAATATGGCAGAGACAGATTGGCAGCATACCGATCAGGTAACGGCAGAGGGGAATCCGCGCCATCCCGAGGGAGATGCGGGGCGTGCGATGCTTGCACGGATGAACGAAAGCCATGCGCATCTCGTGGACTGGGGACTTGGACACCTCGCACTGCACCCAGCGGATACGGTACTCGATATCGGCTGCGGCGGAGGCAATACACTCGCGCGTATGGCAGAGCTCGTGACGGAGGGGCATCTCGTCGGCATCGACTACGCCGAAACCTCGGTGGAGGCGTCGCGCGCCTTCAATGCGGCATTGGTCGAGCGTGGACGGATGGAGATTCTCCATGGTTCGGTCGAGGCACTCCCGTTTGCGGACGGACATTTTGATGCTGCCATAACGGTGGAGAGCTTTTACTTCTGGCCGTCTCCTGAGGAGAGCCTGCGGGAGGTTGCACGCGTTGTGCGGGAGGGCGGATCGTTCCTCCTGCTCGCGGAGATCTACGGGCGGGACGACCTGCCGGAGAGCACACGTGCCAAGGTCGCGGAGTATCAGCTGACGAACCCGACGCCCACAGAGTTTGAGCAACTCTTCCGCACAGCGGGATTCTGCGAGGTACAGATTCACCTCAAGGACGGCGAGTACTGGATCGCAGTTGTGGGCGTGCGGTAAAAGTTTTCTTGTCAAAAAAGACTGCTTAGGCAGTCTTTTTTGCTAATCGCATTACTTCTGGACGGAGAGGAAATGCGACAGATGGTGTTGCTTCTCCCGTTGCTTTCTCCTGTGCTCAATAGTGCCCTCTGCACGCGAGAATATACAAACTGCCATCCTCTATACGATAGACCAGTCGATTTGTTTCGTCTATGCGGCGGCTCCAACAGCCGGAGAGGTTTTCTCGGAGAGGTTCGGGTTTTCCGATTCCCTCATACGCATTTCGCTGCACATCTTTGAGAAGGTCATTGATCCGTTTTAACGTTTTGCGATCCTGCATTTGCCAGTAGAGATAGTCTCCCCAAGCACGTTCTTCCCACAGAAGTTTCATTCGTCAACCTCGATGAGATCATGTTCTTCGAATTTCGCTTTGCCGCTTTTCATATCGGATACAATGCCTTCGAGGTATGCGATATTGGCGGGGGGAATAGAACGGATCAACGGAAACGTCGAAAGGGATGCGCCGCTCGCGACTCATCTTCTTTGCAAAGATGGTAAATGCCGTTGTCATATTCATCCCAAGATCACGGCAGACTTCTTCCATACTGCGTTTCAAATCAGTGTCCATACGGAAATTGATCAATGTTTGTGCCTGTGCCATTTTCATCACCTCTTGCATAGAGTCTAGCATGAAAGAAAGACAATGTAAAGATGATATAAAGATGTTTAGAGCATATTCCGCAGGAACTCTCGTGTGCGTTCTTCCTTCGGTGTACGGAAGAATGTCTGCGGCGCTCCCTGCTCGACGATGACGCCGTTCTCCATAAAGACGACGTTGGTGGCGGCCTCGCGTGCAAATGCCATTTCGTGCGTGACGACGATCATGGTCATGTGCTCGGCAGCGAGGTCACGCATGGTGTGCAGTACCTCACCGGTGAGCTCGGGGTCGAGGGCGGAGGTCGGCTCGTCAAAGAGCATGATGTCAGGTTTCATGGCGAGGGCGCGCGCGATGGCGACGCGCTGCTGCTGTCCGCCCGAGAGTTGACTCGGATAGTAGTTCTCGCGGTCGGAGAGTCCAACTTTGTTGAGGAGGTCGCGGGCGTAGGGGAGGATCTCGTCGCGCCTCATCCCCTTGACGTGAATCGGTGCCTCTATGAGGTTCTCGATCACGGTCATGTGGGGAAAGAGGTTGAACTGCTGGAAGACCATGCCCGTCGCCATGAGGATCCGCCGCACGTCGGCAGCGTCAGCGTAGGTTGCCGATGTTGCCCCGTCCGGCGTATGGCAGAGCACCTCACCGCCGATCGTGATGTCGCCGCGGTCGATGGTCTCCAATCGGTTGATGCAGCGCAGGAGCGTTGACTTTCCGGAGCCGGAGGAGCCGATGATGGCGAGTACCTCACCGCGCGCGAGGGTGAGGTCGATCCCACGGAGGACGCTGAGGTCACCGAAGGATTTGTGGATGCCGCGCATCCTGAGCATCGTGTCCTTAGTTTCCGTATCTGCCATAGTGCGCCTCCAGTTTTTTGAATCCATAGGTGAGTACAGCGGTCATGGCAAGGTAGAAGATGCCTGCAATGAGAAAGGGGGTCATGTCAAACTCGCGCTGGACGATGGTACGCGCGACACGCAGGAGGTCGTTCATGGCGAGGATATAGACGAGGGATGTGTCCTTGACGAGGTTGATGGTCTCGTTGCTGACGGGCGGCAGGGTGATGCGCAGTACCTGCGGCAGGATGATGCGGCGCATGGTGAGCGGGCCGCTCATGCCGAGGACGCGTGCCGCCTCAAACTGACCGCGCGGCACCGCCTGTATGCCCGCACGAAAGATCTCGGCGAAGTAGGCAGCGTAGTTGAGGACGAAGGCGAGCAGTGCTGCCACGATGTCGGGGAGCAGGATGCCGACCATCGGCAGAGCGAAGTAGACAAAGAGCAGCTGCAGCATGAGCGGCGTACCGCGCATGATCCAGATGTAGATTTCGAGGATGCGGCTGAGCGGCCGAAAGTGAGAGAGCCGTCCGAGCGCGACAAAGAGCCCCAGCGGCAGGGAAAGCGCGAGCGTGACACAGAAAATCTCGAGGGTGATGCCTGAGCCCTCGAGCATGAGACGGATGGTATCCAGTGTTTTGTCCATGAATGATATTCCTTACAGAAAAAGGGGCTGCCGCACGATGATTCGACATCGTACAGCAGCTCTTTCTTTGTGCCTCTGCCGTGTGCGGGCATCCGCCCCCTGAAGGGGACGGGGGAACACCGCGCGTGGCAGGAGTGCAGCCATTTACTTCGTGATGTCCTTGGTGAACCACTTCGTCGAGATTTTGGCGATCGTGCCATCCGCCTTCATCTCGTCGAGGACCTTCTGCACCTCGTCGCGCAGCTTCGTGTTATCCTTTGCGAATGCGATGCCGAACTCACTCACAGGACCGACGACCACGTCGAGCGCGTCCAGTGTGTCGGGATGCTTGCTCATGTAGTAGCGGCCGACGATCTCGTCGCCGACGACGGCATCGAGACGGCCATTCTCAAGATCCATGAACGCCGCAACGTAGTCGGGGTACTTCTTGACCTCCTTGACTTCCTTCTTGTAGAAGTCCGAGGCGTCCATGTACTCCTCTGCCGTGCCCGCACTCTGCGTGCCGACGGTCTTGCCCGCGAGGCTCTTCTCATCCGTGACGGCGGTGTTGCCCTTCTTCACGAAGATGATCTGGTGGTTGTCCATATAGGGCTTCGAGAAGAGCATATTCTCTTTGCGCTTTTCGGTGATGTCGAGACCGTTCCAGAGCACCTGCACTCGGCCGCTCTTGAGCTCGGCTTCCTTACTCGACCAGTCGATTGCCTTGAACTCGACTTCACGGCCGAGACGTTTTGCTGCTTCCTCTGCGAGATCAACGTCGAAACCGACGATCTTGTTGTTCTCGTCCTTAAAGCCCATCGGCGGGAAATTGTCGTCAAGGCCGACGATGATCTTTCCCATCTCTGCCGCATTATCCGTCGAGGGAGCTTTTTCGCTGCTGCCGCAGCCTGCAAAGAGTGCTGCTGAGCAGGCGAGTACCGTTGCTCCGGTCAGAATCGCTTTCCAGTTCATCTTCATTTCTCCTTATTCTTCTACTACTTTAATACAATAAAGTACTGATGTGAGTGTATTATACGACAGATGAAGAAAATATGTCAAGAATTTTAATTAAGCAGGTTTTTTTCCTTTCAGGTCGAAATATTTATAGACATGAGAATTTCGTAAGAATGAATGACGTAAACCGAGGGAGGGGCTTGCTTTGCGTGCAATATCCGTAGACGATCTTGAGAATGGGATGATCCTAGCGCGGACGATCGTCAACGCCAAGCGCGTGGTGGTGGTGTCGGAGAATACGGAGCTGACGAAGGCGCATATCACGCGCCTGAAGTTTCTGAAGATCCCCGTTGTCTACATCAAGGACGAATCGGAGCTGAAGGAGGAGCGTTCGCCGATCTTCTCGCGCAGCAATCTCTTCATCAAGCAGTATGAGAATGTCATCGGGACGGCGAAGTCGATCTTTGAGGAGACAAAGAAGACGGGCACTGTTCCCGTGGAAGAGACGAATGAGATGGTGCAGGAGGATCTGCTGCCGCTCTCGCGCCGCAGCGGAACGATTGATTACCTCAATGAGGTCAATCATCTCGCGAGCGACATCTATAACCACTCGCTGCGCGTGTCGATCCTCGCGGGGGTCATTGCCAAGTGGATGAAGCTTGACCGTGAGACAGCAAAGGATGTTGTTCTCGCGGGCTTCCTCCACGATGTCGGCAAGTCGCGTTTTGATCAGCGGCTTCTCGAAAAGAATGTAGAAACCCTTGAGGGCGAGGACTACGAGAACTACATCCAGCATACGGTGGATGGTGCCCATATCCTCAACAATGTGGCGGGGCTGACGGAGGGCGTGCGCCTTGCAGCGATGCAGCATCATGAGCGCATGGACGGCAGTGGCTTCCCGTTCAACAGCAAGGGCGACGACATCCATATCTATGCGCGCATCATTGCTGTGGCGGATCTCTATGACAACATCACGGTCGAACGCGAGGGCTATCCGCGCCGTACGCCGTTCGATGCGGTGTCGGAGATTGCGCGGCAGATGTATACGACTCTCGATCCGCAGGTCTGTCTGCCCGTACTGATGAATATCAAGAACGCCTTCCTCGGCTCGCGTGTTCTCCTCAGTAATCATCGAGAGGGGGGACGATCACGGCGTATCCACACGGTGTTGTGCCGCTCCCGATTGTGACAATTTCGGAGGACGAGGTCATCGACCTCAACGAGGAGAAGAAGATCAAGATTCTGGAGTACAACCCCAAATAATAAAGAACATAGAAAAGCCCATCGGTTTGTACCGATGGGCTTTTGTGTGTCTACTGTCAACAGACGGTCTGGAGTTTATTGTACCATTCGAGAACTTCGTCATAGATCGGGCTAATCTCCCCCAATGGGATGTGTTCGTGCTCACAGCACGCGGCAACCGACGACCAGTCGCCCTGTTCGTAGGAGATGACGAGATCGAGCAGGCGACGCAGGTCGTTATCCTCACCGAGCAGCGCGGCATTCAGCTCATCGGCGAGGGTGATCTCCTTTGAGCACCTCTGCCATTGGCTGATTGAGAAGTACGTCAATCAGGGAGAACATACCGAGCAGGAAGCCCGTGTCCGGCGTGAGGTCGCGGCGGTTCAGTCTGCGGGCAATCAGTTCACAGAACTTTGCACGCAAGAGTGAGAGGGTAAAGAGCTCGCTCGGTTTGTCCTCGGAGAAGGTCTGGAGGCTGATGAGCGTCACCCAGCTGCGGATCCCGCTGGATCCGAGGAGGACAGCGGCCTGTCGTAGGTTGGAGACGTGGTTGGTCAGGCCGATGCCGACCGAGTTGATATAGGTGAGGAGTTTGTGTACGAGGTTCGTATCCGCCGCGATCACTTCTGTGATGGCGTTGAAGTCAAAGTTCGGACGATTGACTTCCTTGAGCAGGCGGATACGTGACAGCTCGTTGTTGGTGAGTCTCTTTTGGTGCAGGACGACAGGTTTGCAGAAAAAATAACCCTGGAAGAGGACGTAGCCGTCCTCCACAGCCTGGCGGAACTCGTCCTCCGTTTCGATTTTCTCGGCAAGCAGTCGTACGTGCGGAGGAATTACCTTACGCAGGTTGGCGCGCTCCTCGGGGTCTGTCGTCATGCGGAAATCCACCTTGATGATGTCCGCCATGTTGATGAGCGGCTCGTAGCCCGGGAGCAGGACAAAGTCGTCGAGTGCGATTTTGTAGCCCGCATCCTTCAGGTCGCGTACGGCCTCGAGAATCTCGGGGGTCGGCTGCACCGTCTCAAGTACCTCCACGACAATGCTGTTAGGAGGCAGGAGCTTTGGTGCACGTGACAGGAGATTCTTCTCTGTGAAGTTGATGAAAGCCTTGCGGTTGGAGACGAGTTTTTTCATGCCGAAATTGAGCATGGCGTTGACCATGACGCTCTGTGTTGCCACATTTCCGTCGAGGTTGGGGTCAAAGGCGTTTTTTAGACCGCTGCGAAAAAGAATCTCGTATGCGTAGACACTCTTCTGCAGATCGAGGATCGCCTGACGCCCGATGAATGCATCTTCCATAAGGGAACCTTTCTTATCTTTCATATCGGATACGGGCATAGTAAATCATTATTCTAGTATACATACTATATCGAGATTTTATGAAATTATATCATAGCTTTCTCGAAAAATAAATGAAAAACGGTAGGTCAGATGGTATAATAGGAAAAATGAAAAAATGGATGTGGTAATTTGCTGAATGACATACAAATCGGACGCTATTTGCCTGGAGATTCCTTCCTGCACCGCATGGATCCACGCGTCAAGATCGTCCTGCTCTTTTTCTACCTGCTGCTCGTTTCTTTGTCGAGAACGCGGCAGGCTTTCTTGCGCTCGGCATCAGCATTGCGCTGCTCATGATCGTTTCGCAGGTTCCGCTCGGGATGCAGCTGCGCTCGATTCGGCCGATTCTCTGGATCGTGCTCTTTACGTTCGGCGTGCATCTCTTTATGACGCCGGGGACGGAGCTGTTTGCCGTCGGCCCACTGTCGGCGACATGGGAGGGGCTGACGCGCGGTGTGTATATCGGGCTGCGCCTCATCCTGCTCATTCTGCTGAGTACGCTGCTGACACTGACGACGAGCCCGCTGCGTCTGACCGACGGGTTGGAGGCGCTCCTCTCTCCGCTGCGCCGTGTGGGCGTTCCCGTGCATGAGCTGTCGATGATGATGACGATTGCCCTGCGCTTTATTCCGACGCTGCTGGAGGAACTGGATCGCATCATGAAGGCGCAGAAGGCACGCGGGGCGGACTTTGAGCACGGCAGTATCGTGCGGCGGATGCGAGCCATCGTACCCGTGCTCGTGCCGCTCTTTCTCTCTGCGTTCCGTCGTGCCGATGAGCTCGCAATGGCGATGGAGGCGCGCTGTTACCGTGGCGGCGAAGGACGTACGCAGATGAAGGAGCTGCACATCGGGCGTGTCGACTATGCGGCTGTCGCCGTCTTTGTTCTCGGTGCGGCGGGTATCTGTGCCGTGAGTGCGGGAGGGCTGAGCTTTGCGCCCTGAGCATGTGGCGACGATGAAGGCACGTGCGCGGAATATCGCGTTGAAGGTCGCCTACGATGGGACGAACTATCATGGCTTTCAGCGGCAGACGCCGCCCATCCGTGCCGTGCAGAATGTCCTCGAGGCGGCTCTTGCCAAGGTTTGCGGTGAGATGGTGGAGCTTGCGGCGGCGGGGCGCACGGATACGGGGGTTCATGCCTATGGTCAGGTGGTGAATTTCTTCACGGACGGCCGCATCCCAACAGAGCGTCTGCCGCGTGCGGTAAACGGCCTCCTGCCGCCGGATATTGTCGTGTCGGAGGCGTGGGAAGCAGCGCGGGATTTCAGTGCACGTCACAGTGCGACGGGCAAGGCATATGTCTATCGCATGGAGGAGTGCCGCGTGCCGAATCCCTTCACGCGCAGCTATGCATGGCAGATTTTTCAGCCGCTCGATCACGATGCGATGCGGGCGGCGCTGTGTCTCCTTGAGGGGACGCATGACTACTCTTCGTTCCGTGCAGCGGGTGGTGCGCCGATGTCGCCCGTTCGTACGCTCGATACGATCCGTCTGACGGCGGAGGGGAAGGGGCGTCTCTCGCTCTATATCCATGGCACGGGCTTTCTCTATCACATGGTGCGCAATATCGTCAGTACGGCTGTGGCGGTCGGTACGGGGCGTATCTCCCAGGATCGCTTTGCGGAGATCTTTGCGGCACGGGATCGTCGGCTCGCGCCGCCCACGGCTCCGGCCGGCGGGCTGTATCTCCTCGCGGTGGATTATGACGGCACATCGGAAAGGAGCAATACCGATGGAGCAGGAAATGCTGCAGCGTCTCGTGACAAATGCCGTACGTGAAATGCGCCTGCCGTCTCGTCCGGAGGGACGCGGCAGTCATGTACTGACGCTCGTGGACGCCGTTCTCGATGCAGCACTGGATGAAGAGGCGACGGACATCCATCTCGAGCCGATGGAGGAAGGACTGCGCATCCGCGTCCGCGTCGATGGGCTGCTGCGCGCGTATCCGATCCTGCTGCCGGCGGCAATTGCCCCGGTCGTTATCGCACGTCTAAAGGTGATGGCGGGCATCGACACGGCAAAGCGCAACCGTCCGCAGGATGGGCAGATTCGCTATCCACACGGGGAGCGCAGCGTCGATATGCGCGTGGCGGTTCTTCCCGTCGTGGGCGGTGAGCGCATGGTTGTGCGTATTATGGATGGGACGGAGCGATTCCTTCACTGCAGGGAGCTTGGTTTCACGCCGGAAAACGAAGCGATTTTTGAACGACTCATCCATCGACCGACGGGGCTCCTCCTCGTCTGTGGACCGATGAACTCGGGCAAGACGACGACGCTCTATGCAGCACTCGCCGAGCTCAATGACCCAAACTGTCACATCATGACGCTCGAAGATCCCGTGGAGCGACGTATTGACGGAATCAGTCAGTTTGCCGTATGTCCGGAGGCGGGGTTGACCTTTGTCGCAGGACTGCGGGCGGCACTGCGGCAGGATGTCCAGAAGATCCTTTTGGGCGAGATCCGCGACCGTGAGACGGCGGAGATGGCGGTGCGTATTGCCCTCACGGGACACGCGCTGTTCTCGACGCTCCATACGGAGGATTGTGTCGCCGCGATTTTTCGCATGATCGAGATGGGGACACCGCCCTATCTGCTCGCAGCGACGCTCTCGGGGGTCGTTGCCCAGCGGCTTGTGCGCCGTGTCTGCGTGCATTGCCGTGAGACGTACACCGTCGCTGCAGGCTCAGATGAGGCTCTTCTCCTCGGATCGCTCTATCATGAAGGGATGACGCTCGTGCGCGGGCGCGGCTGCCCGCACTGTCACGGGAGCGGTTATCATGGACGCATGGCGATACATGAGATGTTGCCCATCTCCGAGCATATCCGCACGGCGATCCTCGGAGCGAGATCGCGGGATGATCTGCGGCGCGCGGCAGAGGCGGAGGGGGATGCGCTCTCTCTGGCAGGACGGTGCGGCAAAGGCGATCGAAGGGGAGACGACGTTAGAGGAGGTGGAGCGTGCACTCTATGGATGAAACGGACGCGTGGCAGGAACTGCTGCACCGCATGATGACAGTGAATGCCTCGGATCTCCATGCGGTACCGCATCAGCATATACAGATGCGCCGTGACGGCGTGCTGATGGCGGAGGATCTCATCCCCACAGCGGCACTGATGGAGGCTTGTGCCTGTCAAATGCTCTCGGATGCGCAGCGCGCTCTTCTTTCTGTGCAGGATGTCGATGCCGCGTGGAACTGGGAGGGACGGCGGTTTCGAGGAAACTTTTATCGGACGCAGGAGGGGATGGCTCTTTCCCTGCGTCTCCTGCCTGAGCGCATCATGACGCCCGACGAGATCGGCATGCCGTTTGCTGTGCGCACGGCACTGGAGATGCGGGATGGACTCGTGCTCCTCTGCGGAGCGACGGGAGCAGGAAAAACGACGACGCTTGCTGCGCTCATCGATGCGGTCAACCATACGCGCTCTCTCCATATCATCACGCTTGAGGATCCCGTCGAATATGTTTTTACCGCAGATCGTGCCTTTTTCAGTCAGCGGGAAGAGGGGCGGGATTTCTTCCTTTCCCGACGCGGTGCGCAGCGCGCTGCGTGAGGATCCCGATCTCCTGCTCGTGGGTGAGATCCGTGACCGCGCGACACTTGAGGCGACACTCCTCGCGGCGGCGACGGGCGTGCTCGTCGTGGGGACAATCCACGCGGGGACGGCAGCGCAGGCGGCGCGCCGCGTGGAGAGCTTCTTCCCGGCGGATGCGCGGGATGCAGTGCGCGCCCAGTTTGCTGATGTCGTACGCGGCATCTTTGCCCAGCGGCTTCTGCTGCGGCGGGGCGGTGGACGTATTGCCGTATTTGAGACGCTGGTTGGTACCCCCGCCGTGCGAAATGTCCTGCGGCAGGGACGCTATGATCAGCTCGAGACGCTCATGATGAGCGGTGCCGCGCAGGGGATGCAGACGGCGGAGATGGCAAGAAGCCGAGCTTCGTGCACGGGGCGTCCTCGCATGACGGTATTTTCTTATACGGCGTGCACGGCAGAGGGGCGAAAGATACACGGCATCATTGAAGCCGAGAGCGCGCCGGCAGCGGCACGGATGCTCATGGAGCGCGGTGAGACGGCCGTGCGCATCGAGGAGCGGCGCGCCCTGCGCCTGCCGCAGGAGACACGGCAGTGGCTGTCGCGCCGCGGTGGCGTGGCGGACGAGGAGCGGATCGCCTTCTTTCAGGAGCTGTCTGCCCTCCTCGCCGTGGGACTTCCCATGCACCGCGCACTGGAACGCCTGCGCGACGGCGTGGGAGAATCGTCGCCGTCGGGACGTCTGCTTCATGACCTACATCATGCGGCCATGCAGGGGATGCCGCTTTCGCGGGCGATGGAGACAAAGCAACAGATCTTTTCCCCTGTCCTCGTCGGCATGGTACGCGCGGGGGGAGGAGAGCGGATCGCTCGATGTTGTGCTCGGAGCGGCGGCATCGTTTCTCACGGAGGAGCACCGTATGCGCGAGGCACTGTGGAGCGCGCTCCTCTATCCTCTTTTTTTGCTGGTGGCCGTCGTGCTCTCCATCGCCCTCATGACCGTTTTTATTCTGCCCATCTTCGCGGCACTCCTCGCGGATCTGCATGCCAATCTTCCACTGCCGACACAGCTACTCCTCACGGTGTCAGCACAGATCGCCGATGCGCCTGCGGCGACGGTATTTGTCCTTCTCACCGTGCCCCTCAGTATTGGACTGCTCCTGCGCATCCCATCGGTACGCTTTCTCTGTGACCGCTGCATCCTGCGCCTGCCTGTTGTGGGCGTATTCATCCGCTGTCGTGCGTGGCAGATGATCCTATGCGTTCTCGCCGTTCTCCTGCGCAGTGGGATTCGCCTCGACCGCGCCATTGCACTGGCATGCACGGCAACGGGAAATCGTGCGCTCCGCCGTCAGCTGAGCAGCATAGAGCAGCGACTTATCGAGGGACGCAGCCTCACACAGATCATGGCAGATGACCCCTATCTGCCGTCTCTCGTGCGCGGTATGCTAGCCGCAGGCGAGGAGGCGGGGGAATTGGAACGCATTCTTCCGCAGGCGGCAGAGTATTGTGCACGCCGGGCGGAGATTATCGGACAGCGTGTGGCGGCACTCGCCGAGCCGATCATGATCGTCGTTGTTGCGGGACTCATCTTCTTTGCCGTGCTCTCCTTTCTCCTGCCGATCTTTGACGCGATGGATGCGATGATGTGACAGTGGCGAGATAAACGCGGTTCTTATTAAAAAAGACGCTTCTCACGTATTGGTGAAAAGCGTCTTTTTATTTTATTTCCGCATGCGCCATGACTGATAGAAGATGGCGAGGCATGCACAGGCAAGGAACATGAGGAGCAGATCGCACTGGTATGCCCATGTTCCCGCGAGTCCGCCAAATGAGAGGTGTTCAAAGAGGATCTTGTCGTAGATGCGCGTCGTGATAAAGCGGTGAATGCCTGCTGCAGTCAGAAGGATGCCGACGACATATAGGATTCGCGGCATCGTCTGTGGGATACGCAGCGGGATACGGCGCAGCAGAGCCCGCCACAGCATGCGGGCATGCAGACCGACATGAACGCCAACGACGAGAAAGAGCAGCACACCGGCAGAGAGGTGAACTGCGTGGACGTAGATGGATGCGAGTCCGCGCAGACGCACAATGGGGAGAGCGTAGAGGGAGATGAGTATGCCCGATACCAAGGTCACGGCAAGGAGCAGGAGCATGATGATGTTTACCGTATTGAGTGCCGTCATTGGCAGACGCCGCCAAAAGAGCGCACGGAGATAGGCACGCTCGAGCCACAGATGGATGCCGCCAAGGATGAGGAGGGCACAGCCCAGATACTCATGCACGGGCTCAGTCGTCAATAGACGGTTTGGCAGAAAGAACATGAGGAGCGTGATGAGAACGAAGAGTAGAGGCCGCATCAGTTGTGGTACCCCAATCCCTCCAGCCAGACGGCAAGGCGCTTCTTTGTCTCTGTCGCATCATCACGCACCGTCTTGCCGCGGATGCACATCCCCGGGAGCACCTCTGCTCCCTTGGCATAGTTCGGGATATCTGCCTCTTTGCCGCTCATTGCATTGCCCGATCCGGTAGAGAATGGGATGATAACCTTCCCTGCGAAGTCATAGCTCTCGAGGAAGGTGTAGATCGGCATTGGAAGATCCTGATACCAAGTCGGATAGCCGAGGTAGATGATGTCGTACTGCGCCATATCATCGACCTTTGATGCGAGCAGAGGACGTGCCTGTTTGGCTTGCTCCTGCTTTGCCACCTCGGTCATCTCCTTGAGGTCGATCGGGTAGGGGATGACAGTCTGTATCTCGAACGTGGCATCCGCATGGATAAGCGCTGCAAGCTGCTCAGCAAGGAGCGCCGTGTTTCCCTTTTCGACGTAGCCAACTTCGTGGTTTTCCCCCGCACGCGAGAAGAATGCGACGAGCACGCGTTTTCCTTCAAAGGAAGCAGGGGGCTTCAGCGGTTGAGCGAGGTCGAGGGCAGCATGCTCTTCCTCTGCGTCATCAACTGCCGTATTTGTGCTTCCGCAGCCGAGCGTGAGAAGAAGCAGCGCGGCAAGCAATACGGCGAGTATTTTTTTCATGGATATTCTCCTTCATTGTGCGTACAGAAAAGAGCCAGAGTGCATCGCGGTTGATCTGGCTCTCACAAACTCTATTGTATTATTTCCCGGAGAAGGAAAACTTCATCCCAACCGAGATCGGAGGAACGGGACCACCCTCCAGCTCGATCTGCCCCGGCATGGAGCCTGTCGTGTTAAAGAGCAGCGTGCAGTGCCCGCTGTCGCGGATCGTGTCATTCGCATTCTCACCGACGCGCGTGACCTTATATTTCTGCTTCCCGAGCGTCAGCGTATCCCCGACGATGATGTCGCGATTCAGATCGCCCGATGTGTGCTCAATGACCATCTCGGCGAGATTGGGGTGTGCTCCCTCGTCCAGCAGGATAATGCTGCTGTTGGTCTCGAGGAATTTGCGCGCCAGTTTGCCGATGGCAGTCACACTGACTTCATACTTTACAGCCATCTCTTATGCCCTCCCCATGGTATACAGTAAAACCTTCCACGATTATTCTATCACATGGCCTCTGGGTTGTAAAATAATTTTGCTGATTATGCTGTGATTAGGCGGTCTCCGTTGACAATGAAAAGGAAAATTAGTAAATTTTAGAAGGATATGCGCATGGGGCGCGGGGTTCTAAGGAAGTGCCGAATGGATCGGCGTTTCCATAAGGGGGAAACTATATGAAGGACATTCGTTTGGACAGTCCTCTGCAGGGGCGGCTGATCCCGCTGTCGGAGGTGTCGGATCCCGCCTTTGCGAGCGGGGCGATGGGGCGTGGTGCGGCGGTAGCCGACCCGGAGGGCCGCGTGGTCTCTCCCGTGGACGGCGAGGTGACGGTGCTCTTTGAGACGAAGCACGCCATTGGGATTCACGGAGCAGATGGCGTGGATATCCTCATCCACGTCGGCGTGGATACGGTGAAGCTCGGGGGGGATGCATTTTACTGCACATGTGGCGCAGGGCGATACGGTGAAGAAGGGGCAGCTGCTGATCGAGTTCGACCCCGCCGCCATCCGCGCGGCCGGCTATGAGACGACGACGCCCATCCTTGTGACCAATGCGGCAGACTATGGGACGATCACGCTGGCGTCGGATGGGGCAGAAATTTCCTCTCACAATGCAGAAGCCACGGCGGAGGCACCGGCTGCGGCAGAGGAGGCGGCAGAGGACGACATTGACCCGAATCTGCCAAAGGAAGAGCGCGTCGCCAAGCTGATCTGGAAGTATGTCGGCGGAACGGGGAATGTTCGCAGTGCTGAGCACTGTGCGACGCGTCTGCGCCTGATCGTCAACGACAAGACGCGCATCGACGAGAAGGCGATCGAGAACATCGACGGCGTGAAGGGACAGTTCTTTGCCGCCGCCCAGTATCAGATCATCCTCGGGACGGGATTTGTCGACAAGGTCTATGACGCCTTCGTCGCGGGGACGAATCTCGGCTCGACTGCGGGCAGCGGAAAGCAGGAGGCATACGAGCAGATGTCGCCGCTGCAGAAGGTCTCACGCACCCTCGGCGACGTCTTTGTTCCCGTCATTCCCGTGCTCGTGGCGACAGGACTCTTCATGGGGCTGCGCGGGATGGCACAGAGTCTCGGCATCGAGATGAACGAAATCTCCTGCGCATGAGTCAGATCCTGACGGATACGGCCTTTGCCTTCCTGCCCGCACTCGTCTGCTGGTCGACGATGAACCGCTTCGGCGGAACGCCCGTCATCGGCATTGTGCTTGGTCTGATGCTCGTCGCTCCGCAGCTGCCGAACGCCTACGCGATTGCGGCGGGGGGATGCCGTTCCTCTCTCAATGGAGATCTTCGGGATTCCGATTCCCGTGGTCGGCTATCAGGGCTCGGTTCTGCCCGCCCTCGTGCTTGGTATCTTTGCGGCGCGTCTGCAGAAATGGTTCAAGACCTTTGTGCCTGACATCATTGACCTCATTGTCACGCCGTTCCTCACGCTATTCGTCTCGATGCTGCTCGGGCTCCTCATCATCGGACCGATCATGCACACCCTCGAGATCGGTGTCTTTGGCGCGGTACGTGCCTTTTTGGAGCTGCCGTACGGCATCGGCGGCTTTGTCGTCGGTGGTCTGCATCAGGTGATCGTCGTGTTCGGCGTGCATCATGTGTTCAACGCGCTGGAGGTGCAGCTTCTCGCATCGACAGGCGTTGACCCGTTCAACGCCATCATCACCGGTGCGATTGTGGCACAGGGCGGTGCCGCCGTTGCGGTCGCAGCGCGTACCCGTGATGCAAAAAAGCGTGCCCTCTATATTTCCTCGGCCGTTCCTGCCTTCCTCGGCATCACGGAGCCTGCGATCTTCGGCATTAACCTGCGCTTTATGCGCCCGTTCATCTGCGGTCTGGTCGGCGGGGCGTGCGCGGGCGCAGTGGCGGGCTTCCTGCATCTCGCGGGGACGGGCATGGGGATCACCGTTCTGCCCGGGACGCTGCTCTATCTTGACCATCTGCCCGCCTACATCCTCGTCAACGTGATCGGCTTTGCCGTCGCCTTTGGTCTGACCTTTGTCGTCTTTCGCCCGGAGGAGTGAGTGCTGTGGAGAATTTTGACAAGCGGGACATCGACGCACGGTTGGCGGAGGGCTTCCCCTTCACCGATCGCCGTCACAACCGATTTCATCTCGAAATGCCATTTGGACTGATCAACGATCCGAACGGGCTCGCCTACCACAATGGCTGGCATATTTTCTATCAGTGGAATCCCTTCGGCTGCGCGCATAAAAATAAATCGTGGGCACACACGAAGACGCGCGACTTCTGTACCTACAGCGTGCCCCAGCTCGCCCTGTGGCCGAGCGACGCACATGATAAGGACGGATGTTACTCGGGGTGCGCTGCGGAGGAGGACGGGCGGCTGCGCGTCCTCTACACCTGCAACGCGAAGGATGCGGAGGGCCATCGCAGTTCCGTACAGCGCTTCGGTACGTATACGAAGGCGACGGGGATGGTGAAAAAAGAGGAGATCATCATCGATGGGCCGCCGCCCGGCTTTACGGCGTATTTTCGCGATCCCTATCTGTTTGAGCGCGACGGCGTACGCTATCTCATCATCGGGGCGCAGACGGAGGAAGAGCGTGGCTGTGTCCTCATCTACCGCGAGACAACGGATGGCTGGGTCTACCGCGGCGAGCTGAAGACACAGCTGAAGGATTTTGGCTATATGTGGGAGTGTCCGAACCTCCTCTCCTTCGGGGATTACGACGTTCTGCTCTTCTGCCCGCAGGGGGGTGCCTGCGCGTGCCTACGACCGACAGAATCTCTATCAGTCTGGCTATATCGCAGGGCATGCGTCCATGGACGCGATGGAGATGCTCATGCACGGGCGGTTCAAGGAGCTCGACCACGGGTTTGACTTCTATGCACCACAGGTCGTGACGCATGAGGGGCGGCATATTCTCATCGGTTGGATGGGGATGCCCGACCGTGAGGACGACTATCCGACGCGCGCGGAGGGCTGGATGCACAGCCTCACGCTGCCGCGCGTGCTGACACTGCGTCAGGGGCATATCTTCTCCGAGCCGGTACATGAGCTGAAGGCACTGCGCCACCGCGAGACAGAGCGCACACTGGAGGCGGGGCAAACGAGCCATTTCGAGACGGAACTCTTTGACCTCACAGAGCTGCTGCTCGACATCGAGGTGGGGGATGCCTACACCGTTGCGCTCGAACTGGTCTATGGGGCGGAGAAATTGGTGTTCCGCTACAACCGTCTGGAGCAGGTCATGACCATCGACCGCACGAAAATGCGGCAGGGGGGACGCGGTACACGCAGCTTTAAGCTCTACGTCGATCGTACTCTTTCCTTGCGCATCTACGTTGACCACAGTGCCGTCGAGGCATTCTTCCAGTACGGTGAGGAGGCTGCGACGGTTGCGATCTTCCCCGAGGAGAATGTGCGTCCGACGCTGCGTGTCTTCTCCGATGTGGATGTGGAGCAGCTGACGGGCGTTCTCTGGGAGCTTGAGCCATTCCACTACGAGCAAGGCTGACAATACAAAAGAGAGCAGTAATGCGAGGATTCTATCTTCGCATTACTGCTCTCTTTTCGTACAAACTTATATTTTTTCTTGATCGCGTCGAGATAGCCGATCACCTCGTCGGAGATGCGCTGGATCTCGGGTAGATTCTGGTCCACCTCAGCCGTCTTGTGATTGTAATACGCCGTAATCGTTGCAGCGCAGAGCTTGTGGAACTTCTCATGCGCGATGCCGAGTTTCTCAAACTCGGGCATGTGACCGTATTTCTCCTTCCCTTCGGAGAAGTACCACTTTCCGAGGCGGCAGATTGCATGGTTCTCTACGTCAGCCGCCTTGAGGTCGATATTGCCCCAGATGAGCTGATGGATCTTCATGCCCCAGACCATGTGGTCGGTCTTGGCAAAGTCGATCATCTCCTTTGGCCCGAAGCCGAGCTTCAGACCGCCGATCTTCATGCGTACGTCGTTGACCTTGCGTGTCGAGTCGTAGATGCTGTAGTTGCAGGTGCGTGAGCCCTCGGTCATCTTTACCACGTCGCTGACAGTGGACTGCAGTGTCGCGTTCATCTCTTGGAATGACGCCGACTGCCGCTGGGCGAGCGGTGCGAGGTCGTCGATCGTGTGGTTGATGGTGTCAAAGACGGAGGTGAGTTTTCCCGTCTCGTCGGATGCCTGTTCAACGGCATCGACGTTTGCACGGAAGGAGTTGTCCATGTGCTGGAATGCACCCGTGATCTGCTCGACCCCCGTGCGGATCTTTGTCAGCTGATCGCGGATCTCGTCGACGGAGTTCTTGGATTGTTCGGCGAGCTTGCGCACTTCATCAGCGACGACAGCAAAGCCACGTCCATGCTCCCCGGCACGTGCTGCCTCGATGGAGGCGTTGAGTGCGAGCAGATTTGTCTGTTCCGCGATGCTGTTGACCGTGACGACGAGGTTGTCGATGCTCGCTGTGCGCTCATGGAGCGACTCTACATCCTGTGTCATCTCCGTGAGCCCACTCTGTGCCGCATCCGTCTCCTTGGCGACCTCATGGATGCGTGTCTGCGTGAGATCCATTGATTCCTTGCCCGCACCTGTCTGATCTGCCGTTTCGGAGACGACCTCCGCGAGATGTACGATGTCATTTGCCATCGAGGATACGACGTCGACCAGCTCCTTGACATTTGTCTCGACAGCGCGGTTTTCGCGCGCCAGCTCGTTGAGCTGGACAGAGGCGTGTACCGTCTCGGCGACCGACTTGTTGATGTCGAGGGAGAGCTCCGTCAGCGTCTCCCGCTGTTTTTGGGCGAACTGTGAAATAAGTCGTGTGAGGTTCTGCAGCTCCGGACTGCGGATGGTCGGGGCGGGGGTGGTCAGTCCGCCGTCGATCAGATCATGCAGGTACTTTTCCAGCGCCTTGGCGTCGCCATGCCCGGGTGAAGAGGTGGAAATTTGCGCCTCTGCATCCTTGCGTGATGAAAAAAACATAGTACATCCTCCCCTGAAACACGAAAGAATAACGTGTATTTATAATAGTTTGATAACTATAACGACAAATGCGTCCTTTTCCATTCATCCTCTGTATGAATAGGAAAAATCGCCTATTTTCGGGTATTGTACCATAATTGGAAGCAGATGAAAAGGGGGAGAGAATTTATAATTTGCGGGAATGACAACAGAAAAACCGCCGCACTAAACTGTGCGGCGGCCACATTCTTTCGTTTCTTAGTGATTGTGATGGCTGTCCTTCAGGATACCCACAACAGCACGCTGAACGACATCGAGCACATCGTGGAGCAGCGCGTTATACATATCACCGCCGTCGACAACACCACGACCGTTCTCCGTGAGGAAGAATTTCTTCGGATGCTCCGTCGCCGCATAAGCCTCGTCAAACTTCGCTTTCACCAGTGCCTCAAAATCCATGAAAAGCCCTCCTTAAACACAATAACCAATACGGGAATTATAGCATATTTTTTGAATCCTGTCTCAATCTTTTACAGATTTTTCGCAAAAATATTGTGTTCGGCGCACACCCCCTTGAAATTCAAGGAAAAAGCAACGAGAGAAAGAATTTGTCTACAACTTGCCTACAACGTTATTTGCCTACAATCTCGCCGAATATGCGTGCAGTTTCTTTTTGCATGGCTTCTGTGTCATGCGTGTAAAGATTCTGCGTAATTGCCGCATCTTTGTGACCGAGGCGGGCGGCAACGTCCACTGGTTTTGCACCTGCTTCGATAAGCCGTGTCGCATGGGTATGATGAAAGCTGTGCGTATTTAGATTCATGCGTTTCAGAACGGATTGAAATTTGTGTCATGGTATCCGTCGGATAGCATTATTTTTCGCCGCATTTTAACCGCGTCGAATTCGAGGCGATTAGACTGTGCAGCGGAATGCTCCGCGTTATGCTATACTCTATGCGTTGCCTCCTCCATACCGGCACGGGAAGGAGGTGTGTCGATTATGTTACTATCGTTTTTACTCTCCGTTCTGGCGGGGATAGTCTGCCACTATCTCTGCAAATGGCTTGACGGATGAGAAAAAGGCAACAAGCCTAGGCGTTAAGCCCTGCCTGCACAATGGGAATAGAAAAGCCTCCGAGCGACCATCTCGGGGGCTTTTCGTGTGCCAATATGTTACTATCGTTTGCCAAGCACATTATAGCACAGTCCCCCGATGGGATGCAAGAAATACGTTGTCGCCTACGATGGCGGCTTTTTGCCTTTTTGCGGCATCCGCCGCAATCTCTGCATCCGTCATCGCAGGACGCTGCGGACGTTCGGCGGGTTAGGCGGCGGGGCGATGCGCATAACTGACAGCGGTTAGAACGTATAGCGGAATACTCTGAACTATGGTATACTGGTTGCGTTGCCGCCCCTACACATGGCAATGGGAGGGGGTGTGTCGAGTGTCTCTATCCACATTTATTCTCTCCATCTTGGCTGGTGTAATCGCCAACTGCATCAGCAAATGGCTCGATGAGAGAGACGACGGCGACGAGCCTAGGCGTTAGTCCCTGCCTGCAATATGGGAATAGAAAAGCCCCCAAGGTGCGAACTTGGGGGCTTTTTGTGTGTCTATCTGCTATCCACATTTGCCGTAAATAGTATAGCACAAGTCCCCGATGATATGCAAGTGATATGTTCCCACCGCCTACGATGGCGGCTTTTTTCCTTTTTGCGACATCCGCCTCAATCTCCGCATCCGTCATCGCAGGACGCTGCGGACGTTCGGCGGGTTAGGCGGCGGGGCAATGCGGGCGTGCTGGCTTCATAGGTACAGTTGGCGATAATGGAGGCAGAAGAGATCTCTGAAGCTCGCAAGGCACGGATTGCAGAGAGAGTCTCGAATGTGCCGAATTCACAGATAAAGAAAACGATGGCTGTTTGATTGTTACAAATCAACGATGAAGGGGATGCTTGACTATGGTGGATTTATCTGCAAAGAAGCCGCCTTACAGCAGAGCGGAGATCGAGGCTTCCTTACTGGAGTACGTTTTTAGCGAAGCCTCGAACGAGCCCGACAGAGAATACGGCAGAAGCGCTGACAAATGAAATCACCAACGATATATCAGCAAATGGCTCGATGAGAGAGATTGACGGCGACACGCCTAGGTGCTAGTCCCTGCCTGCATAATGGAAACAGAAAAGCCCCCGAGCTGCTGTCTCGAGGGCTTTTCGTGTGTCTAAGGAAACACTGATAAATTCAGCACTGCCATCTTGACACAGGCAGGAAAAAACTTCTACACCAACCTGACAGATGTCATTCTGTCAGCGCTTCCTTAAGTTTCTATCGTGTTTGCCGCGTTCTTAGGGGATCGGGAGATAGTTTCCAATCAGTGCCAGTCCCCATGTACGCAGGGTCAGGCGCAGATCCTCGAACGGTGCGATGAGCGGAGCGAATGCCAGCCGCAGCTTAAAGCGTGTCATTGTATGCGTGTTGCATCCGAAGATGGAATGCGATCCATCTGGTAGACGCCCTCTGTGGGGGTGGATAGTCCGTAGTGAACGGTGAATCCGCCGCGATAACCCGCATCACGGGTGACCTCTTCCACCGCGTCCGTGACGCGTCCGCCCGGATAGGCAATGTAGTCGATCTCCTTGCCGAGTTTCTTGGAGAGCGCTTCGCGGGAGTCCGCAATCTCATGATGCAGCTCGTCGCGCGAGGTCAGCTCCGAGAGATTCGCATGCGTCATCGTGTGGCTCTCAAAGTCGATCAGTCCGGAATCCTGCATCTCGTGAATCTGTTCCCATGTCAGATAGTTCGGGTAGACGCCCGTGAAATCGTTGATGAGAAAGATCGTCGCCTTGAATCCATATTTTTTCAGGATCGGATAGGCGTACTCGTAGTTGTCGACATAGCCGTCGTCGAGGGTAATGACGACAGGCTTTTCGGGGAGCGGCGTGCCGTTTTCCGCCGCGTCCATCATTTCATCCAGCGTGATCGTATGGTAGCCCTCTTCTGCGAGATATGCCATCTGCTGATCGAACTGATCGCAGTATAGTGTGAGAGGGTTGCCGTCCTTGTCCTCGACCTGATGGTAGTTGAGTACGGGCACGCCGGGCGATGTGTACATGAGTAGTGCCGCCGTAGCGAAACACAGGAGAATAAGAACAATCGGGATGAGCAACCAACGTGGGAATTTCACTGAAATACCTTCTTTTTAATGGAAATTAACAACGCGCTAAGTGTATCCTATCCTATTTGTTCTGTCAAGGCAGACAGTTCTGCCAATCTCATCTATGTGCAGAGTTGTTGCCTTATTATGGCTTTTTGTGTCAAATATGGCAAAAAAAGGAAGAAGTTGCTATAATAGAGCCGTCGGTTTCAATCAAGAAGAGGAGATGGACAGATGCGCATTGCGCTGTTTGATTCGGGCTATGGCGGTCTGACGGTGCTCAGTCATGCACGCCGGGTGCTGCCGTCGGAGGAGTTTATCTTCTACGCCGACCGCGATCATGTGCCGTACGGGACGAAATCTGTTCCCGTCGTGCGCGGCTTTGTCCGCACCGCATTTCGTTTTCTCATCGAACAGCAGCGCGCCGATGCCGTGGTCGTTGCCTGCAATACGGCGACTTCCGTGGCCGTGGATGAGATGCGACGCCTCTACGATGTGCCGATCATCGGCATGGAGCCGGCGGTCAAGAAGGCGCTCACGCACGATGCGGAGCATCGCGTGCTCGTCACGGCGACGCCGATCACGGTGCATGGGGAGAAGCTGAAACGACTGATTTCCTCCTGCGATCCGAACGGCTTGGTGGATCTCTTGGCCCTGCCGCGACTGGTAGAGTTCGCGGAGCGGCAGGAGTTCGTCTCCTCGGCGGTGGAGGCGTACCTGCGGGATGCGTTTGCACCGTATCGTTTTGCGGATTATTCTGCGATCGTGCTCGGCTGTACGCATTTCAACTATTTCAAGGATACGATGCGGCAGCTTTTGCCGCAGAATGTGCGCCTCGTGGATGGGAATGAGGGAACGGTGGAGGAGCTCGCGCGGCGGACGGGGCTACAAACGCAGCCAATCGGTGCGCAGACCGCACACTGCACGTTCTTTGCGTCGGGGCGTCCCGTTGTGCGTGCGGAGGAGCTGGCACACATGGAGGCGGATCTCGCACGTGCCGCGCGAATGGAAGAGATTGTTTGAAAGGAGTTTTCATGCCGGTTGAGGTAACACATCGGGTGAATTTTTACGATACGGATGCGATGGCGGTCGTGCATCATGCGAACTACATCCGCTGGTTTGAGATCGGACGCGTCGCGTATTTGCGGCGCATCGGCATCACGTTGGGCGCATTGATGGAGGCAGGGTACGTATTCCCGATCACGAAGGTCGGTGCGGAGTATCATGCACCAGGTCATTTTGACGATGAGCTGGTGATCGAGACGACGGCGACGGCGCTCACAAAGGCCAAGATGGTGTTCTCCTACCGCATTCTCAATCAGGCGGGAACACTGCTGGTGAGTGGCTTCTCAGAAAATGTATTTACGCACCGCGATACGGGACATATTACGCGCCTGCCCAAGGAGTTCTATGTGCCGATGGAAGCGGCGATGACGGCGGAGAAAGAAGGACGGGACATTGGGATCTGAATTTTCGTGGTGGCTGCATCTGCTGATCGCAGTCGTTTTTATTGTGTATGTGGGCGTGAAGATTCTCTTCGCTTATCTTGGTACGGAGGTGATCGTGCCGAAGACAGAGGAGATGACGCCCTTTTCCGTCGTGGAACGGACGCCCGAGCGTCTGGTGATCGGTGCGACGATCCCCTTTGCCAACGAGGGGAAACAGTGCGGGACGATCATGGATGCGATCCTGCGCGTTCAGCTTCCCTATGAGCAGTACGACGGTGCATTGGTGCGCGGCAAGGTGGAGCTTAATGGGGTACCGCGCGAGGATGACTACTTCGAGGCGGTGCTGATAGAGAAAAAGCAGCGCATAAATCTTGTCCTAAAGCTCTCCATTGAGGGGCGGAACGGGCATACCCTCGATGATGCGATTGCCCACATGGTGGATTTTCGCATGGATCTGATCTATCTGGAGACGGGGCGGACGCCGGCGCATTATTCCAAGGTGTTGATGAAGATGACAGCGGAGGAGATTGCCGCGCTCGCCGGAGTTGCGCTTGTACGGGAAGGGAAGGTGCAGAATGGCTGAACTGAAGATTCTTCCCGTGCCGACACGCATCCTGACAGATGCCGATGACATTGTGGATGCGATTGAGTACTATGCGGGAGAGCAGGTGACGGCGGACGATCTGGTCTGCTGTGCTGAGAGTGTGGTCGCGATTACGCAGGGGCGGTTTGTCTTCCCCGAGCAGCTGCATATTTCTCGTGCGGCGCGTTTCGCCTGTCGCTTTATTCCGGACTACGGCAGTCTTGCCAGTCCGCATGGGATGCAGTCCCTGATGGATGTGGAGGGGACGGGGCGTGTGCTCTTTGCACTCTTTGCCGGGTTCCTCGCAAAGCTCGTCGGAAAAAGGCGGCATGTTCTATCGCTGGGGCGGCAGAGAAACGGCGCTGATTGACGATGTGACCGGCACGATGCCGCCGTTTGACAAGGCGATTGTCTATGGTCCTGCGGATGCGGATCAGGTGGCAGACCGTATACGGACGCGCGTGGGGGGCGTTCGGCGCGATGGTGGCGGATGTCAACGATCTCAAGCGTTCGCGTGTGGTCGGCGTATCGAATGGACTCAATGGGGAGCTTGCGGCAAAGCTGTTGCTCGACAACCCGTTCGGCAATGCGTCACAGAAGACCCCTGATCTGCATCATCAAGAACTATCGGCAGTATCAGGAGAGCCACTAACAGCACAGGAGAAACGGAGCGGGAAGAGGAGAGCCTTTTTCCCGCTCTTTTGGTCAACGCAATAAAGGAGAAATTGTTTCATGCCAAGAAGAGATCTGCGGCGTGCCGACCAGCTGCGCCCTGTTCGGATCGAACGCGGCTATCAGCGCTATGCGGACGGCTCTGCGCTCATTGAGACCGGTCATACGCGCGTCGTCTGTGCAGCGACGGTGGAGGAGCGCGTGCCATTTTTTTTGAAGGGGACGGGCACGGGCTGGGTGACGGCGGAGTACTCCATGCTCCCGGGCGCGGGGGCGGAGCGTACGGCACGTGAGGCGGTGCGCGGCCATCAGTCGGGGCGAACGCAGGAGATCCAGCGGCTCATCGGACGTGCGCTGCGTGCCGTGGTCGATACGAAAGCGCTTGGTGAGCGTACGATTCACATTGACTGCGACGTCCTTCAGGCGGACGGCGGGACGCGCACGGCATCGGTGACGGGGGCGTTTGTCGCTCTTGTCGAGGCATGTGCATCGTTTTATGCGAAGCGCGGCATCTTTCCTGTACGCGACTACGTGGCAGCGGTCAGCGTCGGCATCAATGCAGCGAATGAGCCGCTCCTTGACCTATGCTATGAGGAGGACGCTGCGGCAATGGTCGATATGAACATCGTCATGACGGGGGCAGGTACCTTTGTCGAGGTGCAGGGGACAGGCGAGGGACGCGCCTTTGCACGGAGGGAGCTGAATGCACTGCTGGATCTCGGTGAGCAGGGCATTCGCACACTGATCGACCAGCAGAAGGTCGCTCTCGGCGATGTGCTCTCATGGCTGCCGGGACGGGAGGGATAATTATGAAGGAAAAGACGATACTGATCGCCACGTCCAATGCGGGGAAGGTGCGGGAGATGGAGACGGCGTTTCGCGGCTTGCCCGTGCGCCTTGTCCCGTTGTCGCGTCTCGATGCGCTGAAGCCGGAGCTCGGCACGATCGAAGAGCCGGTCGAGGATGGCACGACATTCATGGAAAATGCGCGCATCAAGGCGCGGTACTACCGTGACAAGACGGGGCTTTCGGCGCTTGCTGACGACTCGGGGCTCTCGGTGGAGGCACTGGACGGCGCTCCGGGCGTCTACTCGGCGCGCTATGCGGGGGTGCACGGCGACGATGCGGCGAATAATCAGAAGCTGATCGCGGAGCTTCGCGCGCGCGGAGAGGAAAACGCCTGCGCCGCCTACCACTGCGCGCTCGTCCTCGCGCTCGAGAACGGACGGGAACTGTCGACAGAGGGAAGGTGTACGGGCTTTATTCGTCCCGAAGCACGCGGCACGGAGGGGTTCGGCTACGATCCATATTTCTATCGTGCTGACGGACGGACGATGGCGGAGCTCTCGCGTGAGGAAAAACACGCCATCAGTCATCGTGGAGCGGCACTCGATCAGATGAAGGAAAAGCTGCGTGCACTCCTTGGCGGTGCATGAGTGTGCCGTATTCGTATTTTGCTGCAGCGGGAGATATCGCCATAGAAGGCTTTCGTCCAATCATTTTTAGGATCGCGAGGTAGAGCATGATTATCGGAGTTGTCAGTGACAGTCACGGGGATATTGAGAGCCTGAAAGCGATGCTGCGGTATCCCGAGGCAGCACAGGCAGAGATGTGGCTTCATGCAGGAGACTATGCCGCCGATGCAGATGCATTGGAAGAGCTGACGGGAAAGCGCGTTGTGCGTGTTCTCGGCAACTGTGACCTTCCCATGGACGGCACGTATGACGAGACTGTTGTTGAGGCCGGCGGGCATCGCATCTTTCTCACACATGGGCATCTCTTCAACGTGCGGTTTGATAGGGCGATGCTCGCTGCGGCTGCGCGTGAGGCGGGGGCGGATCTTGCCGTCTATGGGCATACGCATATTGCCCTCTATGAGCAGCAGGGGGATGTGACGGTAGTCAACCCCGGGAGTGTGGCTCGTCCGCGTGATGCGGCGGCGGGGTCCTTTATGGTGATAAGTCTCACAGCAGGGGAAGAGCCAAAGATGAATCTCATTCGCCTCAGATAAAAAATTTTTCAAAAATTTTATCATATAAATCCCATATCATACGATATGGGATTTATATATGTGATAACAAGGACAGTAAAAAAACAATAAATTGATTCTAATTAAATGATAAAACAATAAAGAAAAAAACAATGATATAAAATAAGAAAAATGCGCTCTTGTTTCACGGAAAAAAATCGGCGCCTAGAAATTGAATGAGATTCACTTTTTTTCAAGGGATTACAAGAAGTCTGAAAGACTTGAAAGCAAGAAAAAAATATGATATAGTCTACTTAACCTGTGTATAAGTTATATTTATAGGAGGGATTATTTTGCGAGAGCTAACCGCAAAAGAAATCACGGAGAACGTCGCCGAGATGTGCAAAGAAGCGGCGTACTATCTCCCCGACGACGTCTATGAAGGCCTCAAGAAAGGCCGGGAGACAGAGGAGTCGCCCGTCGGTCAGGTCGTTCTGGATCAGATCATCCGCAACGCTGAGATCGCGCGCGCAGAGGATCGTCCGTACTGCCAGGATACGGGCATGACCATTGTGTTTGTCGAAGTCGGACAGGATCTTCACATCACGGGTGGTCTTCTGGAGGATGCGATTAACGAGGGGTATCGCGAAGGGCTACACGGAAGGCTATCTGCGCAAGTCCGTCGTCGCCGAGCCTCTCTTTAATCGTAAGAACACACAGAACAATACGCCGGGTGTCATCTACACGCAGATCGTCGCGGGTGACCGCCTCAGCATTACGATCGCACCGAAGGGCTTCGGTTCGGAGAATAAGTCCGGTGTGAAAATGCTCGTTCCGGCTGATGGCGTCGAGGGTGTGAAGAAGGCTGTCATGGAGATCATCCAGCACGCCGGCCCGAATCCTTGCCCGCCGGAGGTCGTCGGCATCGGCATCGGCGGCACGATGGATCGTGCGGCACTCCTCTCGAAGAAGGCCCTTACGCGTCCGATCAATCAGCGCCATCCCATGCCCGAGTATGCAAAGCTGGAGGAAGAGCTCCTCGAGATGATCAACAAGACCGGCATCGGGCCCCAGCTGGGCGGCACGACGACGGCACTCGCCGTAAACATTGAGTGGGGCGCGACGCATATCGCAGGTCTCCCGGTTGCGGTCACGATCTGCTGCCATGCGCTCCGGCATGCGCACCGCGTCCTCTAAGCGAATCGCTGCATTCTGAGGAGCAGATTCTGTGTATTATCTTTAGGGAGGAATACTCAATGGCGGAAAGTATCCGTATTACCACTCCGTTTACGGAGGAAATGTCCCGTAAGCTCAAGGCGGGCGACAGTGTTCTGATTACGGGAACGATCATCAGCGCGCGTGACGCCGCACACAAGGCGATGACGGAAGCCCTCGCAAAGGGCGAGCCGCTGCCCGTGGACTGGCACGATCAGATTGTTTACTACCTCGGACCGACGCCGGCAAAGCCGGGCGATCCGATCGGCTCGGCGGGGCCGACGACGAGCGGCCGTATGGACGCCTACACGCCGACGATGCTCGCACAGGGCATCAAGGGCATGGTCGGCAAGGGCTCGCGCTCGCCCGAGGTCGTCGAGGCAATGAAGAAGCACGGCGTCACCTACTTCGCAGCTGTCGGCGGTGCCGCAGCCCTTATCGCGAAGTCCGTGAAGAAGTATGAAGTTGTGGGCTACCCCGAGCTTGGTCCCGAGGCCGTTGCAAAGCTGACGGTCGAGGATTTCCCCTGCATCGTCGTCATCGACTCCGAGGGAAATAACTTCTATGAAATGGGACAGAAGCCCTATCGCAGACTCTAATATGCGTGTTCATGCCGATGGTTTGGCGCATGACAAATCATTCGGGGGCGCGGCTCCGGCACGGTGCCGGGGCTGCGGCTCCTAAGGTCAACATATTTCAGGAGGTATGAAATGTTCCACACAACCTTTTACATGCGGCGCCTTCATTCACTGGTCGGACTCGTCGTTATCGGCGTGTTCCTCTTCGAGCATGTCTTTACGAACTCGACGGTGCTCCAAGGAGCAAAGGCCTTTAATGATGCGCTGGCAATGATGGATCTCATCCCGCGCCCCGTGTTCTATGGGCTTGAGGTGTTCGCCATCGCTGTTCCGATCCTCTTCCACGCGATCTATGGCATTTACATCGCTGCGCAGGCGAAGAACAACCCCGGCAATTATGGCTATGTCCGCAACTGGCAGTTTGCGCTGCAGCGCTACACGGCGTGGCTGCTCATTCCGTTCCTCATCTGGCATGTTGGCTTTATGCGCGTGTGGGAAAAGGGCGTCATGGGAACGCACATCAACTATGACCTGCTCTACACCTACTTCGTTACCGGCGATTATGCGATCCTGCACACTGTGCTTTACACCATCGGCATGATCGCAGCGATTTTCCACTTCTGCAACGGCATTTCGACGTTCTGCATGACGTGGGGCATCGCAAAGGGACCGCGCGCACAGTCGGTGATCAATGCGCTGTCCATGGCACTCTGCGTGCTGATGTCGCTTGTAACGCTTGCCTTCATGGGCAGCTACTTCATGTGAGAACCGCAGCAAAGGAGAGCTAAGAATGGCTAAAGTACCACAGAATAAGGTTATCATCGTCGGCGGCGGCCTGGCGGGTCTTCTCGCAACGATGAAGGTCTGTGAGGGCGGCGGTACAGTCGACCTCTTTTCCTATTGCCCGGTGAAGCGTTCGCACTCGCTCTGCGCACAGGCGGCATGAACGCCTGCATGGACACCAAGGGCGAGCATGACAGTGTCTACGAGCACTTTGATGATACGGTCTACGGCGGCGACTTCCTCGCTGACCAGCTCGCCGTTAAGGGCATGGTTGAGGCAGCACCGAAGCTGGTCAAGATGTTTGACCGCATGGGCGTTCCGTTTACGCGTACGGCTGAGGGCGTGCTGGATCTGCGCAACTTCGGCGGACAGAAGAACAAGCGCACCGTGTTCGCAGGCTCGACGACCGGCCAGCAGCTCCTCTACGCACTGGATGAGCAGGTGCGTCGTTGGGAGGTCAAGGGCAAGGTCACGAAGTATGAGTTCTGGGAATACATCCGTGCGATCAAGAACAAGGACGGCATCGTCCGCGGCATTGTTGCACAGAACATGAACTCGAATGAGATCAAGGCATTCCCGGCGGATGTTGTCATGCTCGCCACGGGCGGCCCCGGCCAGGTGTTCGGCCGCTGCACGGCATCGACGATCTGCAACGGCTCGGCTGTTTCCTCCGCCTATCAGCAGGGGGCACATATCGGCAACCCTGAGTTCATTCAGATTCATCCGACGGCGATTCCGGGATCGGATAAGAACCGTCTGATGTCCGAGGCCTGCCGCGGTGAGGGCGGACGCGTCTGGACGTACAAGGACGGCAAGCCCTGGTACTTCCTCGAGGAGATGTATCCTGCATACGGCAACCTCGTCCCGCGCGACGTTGCATCGCGTGCGATCTTCAAGGTCTGCGTCCACATGGGACTCGGCATCAACAATGAGCGCCGCGTTTACCTTGACCTCTCCCATATCCCTGCGGATTACCTCGAGCGCAAGCTCGGCGGCATTCTCGAGATGTACTCTGAGTTCGTCGGTCAGGATCCGCGCAAGGTGCCGATGGAGATCTTCCCGTCCGTGCACTACTCGATGGGCGGCATCTGGGTCGACCGCAACCACCACACGAACATTCCGGGACTCATGGCTGCGGGCGAGTGCGATCATCAGTACCACGGTGCAAACCGTCTCGGTGCAAACTCGCTCCTCTCGGCTGCCTACTCCGGCTTTATCGCTGGTCCCGAGGCACTGCGCTGGGCGCGCAGCGGCGAGCTTGGCACGGCACTCACCGAGGAAGAACTCGAGAGTGCACGCAAGGAGGCCGTGGCGGAGTTCGATAAGATCCGCAACATGACGGGCTCCGAGAACGCACATAAGCTCCATCAGGAGATGGGCGAGATCATGTATGACTACGTCTCGATTGAGCGTGACAACAAGGGTCTCGACATCTGCCTTGAGAAACTCAAGGGGATCCTGAAGCGCTGGGACGACATCGGCGTGACGGATCACGGTACATGGGCGAACCAGGAAGCCATGTTTGTCCGCCAGCTCCGCAACATGATCCTCTACGCGATGGCTGTGACGAAGGCGGCACGCTGCCGTGATGAGAGCCGCGGCGCACATGCCAAGATCCTTCTCGACGACAAGGGCGAGCGCATGACGGATGCCGATGGTGAGCTCATGTTCTACGGCCGCGATGATGAGCGCTTTATGAAGACTTCCATCGTGGACTATGATCCGAAGACTGAGGAGCCTCAGGTCAGCTACATGGATTTCGAGCATTCGCTCATCAAGGCACGTGCGCGTAACTACGCCGTTGCCAAGAAAGAGTAAGGGAGGATAGAAGTCATGGCAGAACAGAAAAAAGTTCGTTTTATCATCGAGCGTCAGGATGGACCGAACGAGAATCCCTACACGCAGGAGTTCGAAGTTGACTATCGTCCCGGCCTCAACGTCGTCGCATCCCTCATGGAGATTCAGAAGAACCCCGTGACGGTTGACGGCAAGCGCGTTCCGCCCCCTGTCTGGGAGTGCAACTGCTTGGAGAAGGTTTGCGGTGCGTGCATGATGGTCATTAACGGCCGTGCACAGCAGGCATGCTGCGCGCTGATCGACAACCTCTCGCAGCCGATCCGTGTGCAGCCGGCTCGTACGTTCCCCGTTATCCGCGATCTCCTCATCGACCGCTCGGTCATGTTCGAGAGCCTCAAGCGCATTCGCGGCTGGGTCGAGGTGGACGGTACGTGGGGCGTCAAGGATGCACCGATCCAGAATCCGTACACGGCAGAGACCTGCTACGAGCTGTCGCACTGCATGACCTGCGGCTGCTGCCTCGAGGCGTGCCCGAACGTCGGCCCGCAGTCCGACTTCATCGGACCTGCGCCGACAGCACAGACGCTGCTCTTCAACTGCATCCGCTCGGGAAGTTCGATGCACCGAAGCGCCTCAATGCGCTGATGGAAAAGGGCGGTATCACGAGCTGCGGAAACAGCCAGAACTGCGAGCGTGTCTGTCCGAAGAGCATCAAGCTCACGCAGCATCTTGCACAGCTGAACCGCGAGGTCAACAAGCAGGCACTGCGCAATATGTTCAACCACTAATTGCATACACGGCATAGAAAAAGCCCCCGTGAAGAGTCATTCACGGGGGCTTCGTCTATCATAAACACAGGAGTTTCTTACGTTCTCTTTGCGCTCAGTACTTCGAGAGGGGCTACGATGCGCTATCCAACGCCTTCCCCGTTATCACGGGGAAGGGGGATCGCGTTAGCCTTGTTTTTTCATGCGTGCAGCGAGGTAGTTCGCCGCAAGTGAACCGGAGATATTATGCCAGACACTGAAGAGCGCGCCGGGGATCGCAGCTGCCGCACCGAAGTGGAGCAGGGCAAGCGATGTGGCGAGCCCCGAGTTCTGCATACCAACCTCGATGGAGACCGCCTTGACCTTTGCCATATCCATGTGGAGTGCCTTTGCCACGAGGAAGCCGAGGGCATAACCAAAGAGATTGTGGCACATGACAACGACCATGATGAGAGCGCCCGTCTCGATGATGCGGCTTGCGTTAGCCGAGACAACACCGCCGACGATAAGGACGATTGCAGTCACGGAGATGAGCGGGAGAACCTTGACCGCCTTTTGGACAGGACGCTCAAAGAAATGGTTGATGAGAAGTCCAAGAAGGATTGGAGCGATGACGACCTGTGCGATGGAGATCATCATCTTGCCCGCCGGAATGTCAATCCACTGTCCTGCGAGCCAGAGTGTGAGGAGCGGTGTCATGATCGGCGCGAGAATGGTGGACGCCATGGTCATGCTGACGGAAAGAGCGACATCACCGCGCGCGAGGTAGGTCATAACGTTCGAGGATGTTCCACCGGGGCAGGTGCCGACGAGAATAACACCGGCGGCGAGCTCCGGAGGCAGGGAAAATGCCTGTGCCAAAACCCATGCGAGAAGAGGCATGATGCCGAACTGGGCAACCGTTCCGATAAAGACGTCACGCGGGCGTTGTAGAACAAGCTTAAAGTCGGCAACCGCAGCGTCATTCCCATACCGAACATGACGATACCGAGCAGAATCGTGATCCATGGAACGCTCCAGAGGAACGTCCACGGCTGAAAGAGAGCGATGCCTGCAATGACGACGACAAAGACCGCCATATAGCGTGAGACAAAATTGCTGAGTTGTTCAAGTGCGTTCATTTACTTCAAGTCCTTCCATTTCCCCTGTGCATCACTGAGAGATGCGGATAAAGTCCTCCAGCTTCTGCAGAGCACTGCCGTCGGAAATGACGCGGCGTGCTGTGTCGATGCCCTCCGCAATCGAGTCTGCCTTCCCCCCAATATAGATGGCAGCCCCCGCGTTCATCAGGCAGATATCCGTCCGTGCATCGGTAATCTCTCCCGCGAGAATCCCGCGCGTCACGGCAGCGTTCTCGGCGGGGGTGCCGCCGCGGATTGCTTCCTTTGAGGCAGGCGTGATGCCGAAATCCTCGGGACGGATCTCGTAGGCACGCTCTGCCGCATTCTCGACCTCATAGACCTTGGTCGGGGCGCCGATGGAGATCTCATCCATCCCATCTGTCCCGTGGACGATAAGTGCGCGCTTGACGCCAAGACCCGGAAGTACACGTGCGAGCGGGCGGAGGAGATGCTCTCCGTAGACACCGAGCAGCATGTATGTAGGGCGTGCTGGATTCGTCAGCGGTCCAAGGATGTTGAACACCGTACGGATGCCGAGCTCACGGCGGATCGCACCGACGTGCTTCATCGACTGATGATAACGCTGGGCGAAGAGAAAGGCGAGCCCGATGCTTCCCAGTTCCTCACGTACCTTCTCGGGCGGCTGGTCGATGTTGACTCCGAGTGCCTCCAGACAGTCCGCGGTACCGCTCTTTGAGGATGCGGCGCGGTTTCCATGCTTGCACACCTTCAGTCCTGCCGCCGCCGCAAGGAATGATGCCGTCGTCGAGACATTGATGCTGCCCGAGTGGTCACCGCCCGTGCCGACGATGTCGATGACATCCATCTCGTGCGTGACGGGCTGTGCGTGTTCACGCATTGCCGCTGCCGACCCCGAGATCTCGTCGATTGTCTCCATCCCGCTGCTCTTTGTGGAGAGCGCCGCGAGATAGGCAGCGTTCTCCACTGCAGACGTCTCGCCCGACATGATCTCATTCATGACGGCGTATGCTTCGTCGTAAGTCAGATCCTGCTTATCGACAATTTTCTTGATCGCCTCTTTTATCATTCCATTTCCTCCTTGAGAAATTATGGGTACGGTGATAAGGCAGTATTATAACACAAAATGAACTGCACTGCCATAGAGCTTTTTGATGGTACTTTGCCACTGCGTATAGGTAAAACCTTGTCATGTCAATTTGTCATTTACGAATCAAATAAAATAATATGATAGAAATATATACTATTAAATATATACTATTAGAAGAGAGGAATCCATGTCATTGTACGTATATGATGGATGTGGTATAATCGGGGACACTTGACGACGCGAGAATCATTGACAGCAGGGAGTGGTGACGGAAGAGAATGGGAACGACGATGATTGAACCGCGGTTTACCGCGCTGAATGACAATGAGATTTTGAAATATCTTGGCTTTCGCGGGCAGGAGCTGACGGAGGAGATTGCGGCGCAGATTCATCGCTGCAGTGATGAGGTGCTGGCAGCATCGACACCGCGCCTGACCTATCGTCAGCTGCCCATCGAGGATGGGGCAGTGCTCGGCGTTGCCTTTGCCGGCAAGGATATTCCGCAGATGCTCGCACCGTGCGAGGAGGCAGTGCTCTTTGGAGCGACACTCGGTCCCGGGGTGGAGCGGCTGATGATGCGCAGCGAGGTGACGAATGCAGCGGATGCCGTCATCATGGATGCGTGTGCGAGCACGGCGATCGAGAATATCTGCAATAATTTTGAGGCGGATATGCGCGCGGCTGTAGAGGCGGAGGGGCGCTATCTGACGGATCGCTTCAGTCCCGGCTACGGCGATCTGCCGATCACGGAGCAGCCGAAGTTCTTTTCACTGCTCGATATGACACGGCGCATCGGTGTATCATTGACGCCGACGACGATCATGGTGCCGCGCAAATCCGTGACGGCGATCATGGGGATTGCGCGCACACCGCAGCCGCACCGCCCACCGGACTGTGAGCACTGTCTCATGTTCCGCACCTGCCCGTTCCGAAAGGCAGGGCGCAGGTGCCGCGAAGGGGCAAAGACGGGGAAATAGATGGGAGTAAATAGGAAAATGAACGATATTATCATTTTGGACGGAGGTATGGGGACGGAGCTGCAGGCGCGCGGCCTTGCCCCGGGGGAGCGTCCCGAGCTCTTCGGGATGGAGCATCCCGATGTGGTTGAGGAGGTGCACCGCAACTATATTGCGGCAGGCAGCCGTGTGATCTACAGCAATACGTTCGGAGCCAATGGACATAAGCTGATCGGTACGGGGAAGAGCGTTACCGAGGTGATCGCTGCAAATGTCGCGACGGCACGTCGTGCGGCGGAGCATTCCGGCGTAGAAGGTGTACGCGTCGCCCTCGATGTCGGTCCGATCGGCGAACTTGTTGAGCCGCTGGGAACACTATCCTTTGAGGAGGCGTATGAACTCTTTCGCGAGATGGTGACGGCAGGCGAGGCGGCAGGTGCCGACCTCGTCGTCTTTGAGACGCTGACGGATCTCTATGAGGTAAAGGCAGCCGTGCTCGCAGCGAAGGAGCATACGAAGCTGCCCATCTGGGTGACGATGACCTTCGAGGAGAACGGCCGCACCTTCCTCGGTGCCGCGGTGTCCTCCGTGGCCGTGACGCTGGATGCGCTCGGTATCGCTGCACTCGGCGTCAACTGCTCGCTCGGCCCTGCGGAGCTTCGCCCCATTGTCGCAGAGATGATGGAGTGGACGGACTTGCCGATCATCGTCAAGCCGAATGCAGGTCTCCCCGACCCGCGCACGGGTGCGTACGAGATGACGGCGGAGATGTTCGGGGCGGAGATGCTGCACTTTGCTCAAAGCGGGGCACTCATTCTTGGCGGCTGCTGCGGCACCAATCCTGACTTTATCCGCTGCCTTGCAGAGACGGTGGCGGATGGGGCAGCAGACCGTCCCGCACGGAAGAAACGAAAGGGGCTCGCATCGCCTGGCCGCGTCGCAGAGTATGGCAAGGTCAATGTCATCGGAGAGCGCATCAATCCGACGGGCAAGAAGCGGCTGCAGCAGGCGCTTCTTGAGGAGGATATGGGCTACATCAAGAAACTCGCCATTGCACAGCAGGAGGCGGGCGCGCAGGTGCTCGACATCAATGTCGGTGCACAGGGCGTCGATGAGGCTGCGATCATCCCGCAGGTAGTCAAGGCTGTCCAGAGCGTTGTTGATCTGCCGCTGCAGATCGACTCGGCGAATCCGACAGTGATCGAGGCGGCACTGCGCGTGACGAACGGGCGCGCCATCATAAACTCAGTCAGTGGGGAGCGCGCACGCATGGACGCGATCTTCCCGCTTGCGAAACACTATGGGGCGGCAGTACTCGGGCTCGCGATGGATGAGAGCGGTCTGCCCGAAACAGCGGCGCAGCGCGTTGCGATCGCCGAGCGCATCGTGGCAGAGGCGGAGACCTATGGGCTCGACCGCGAGGATATCGTGATCGACTGCCTGACGCTGACCATCTCGGCACAGCAGGAGCAGGCAATGGAGACACTGCGCGCCGTGCGTGAGGTGCATGAGCGTCTGGGTCTGCACTGTGCACTCGGGGTCAGCAATATTTCGTTTGGTCTTCCCGCACGCGTGCACATGACGGTGAACTTCCTCATTCAGGCGATGCACGTCGGTCTGGATTTTCCGATCATCAATCCGAACACGAAGGAGGTCATGGACGCTGTTGTCTCCTTCCGTGCCGTCAGCGGTGAGGATGCGGACTGTGCCGCCTATATTGAGCGGTTTGCTGCCGAGCAGGCAGAGATTCGCCGCCGTAAGGAGCTCGGTATTACGGGTGCTGCGGCAGACGTGAAGTCGGATACACCAACTGCGGAGGGGGATGCGGAAATCGATCCGCTGATGGATGCCATCATGCGCGGTCTCAGCGATGATGCAGAGCAGATTGCGCGTCGGCTGCTGGCGAACACGGCTCCAATGGACATCATCCAGAATAAAGTCATTCCCGCGCTTGACATTGTCGGCGACCGCTATGAAAGGAGATCATCTTCCTGCCGCAGCTGATCAATGCGGCAAATGCAGCAACGGCGGCGCTTGAACTCATCAAGGCAAAGCTGGCCGAAAATGGACAGGGAATCTCAAAGGGGAAGGTCATCCTCGCGACCGTCGAGGGCGACATCCATGACATCGGCAAGAACATCGTCAAGGTCGTCCTCGAGAACTACGGCTATCAGATCATCGACCTCGGACGCGATGTACCCGTACAGCGTGTGGTCGAAGTCGCCATCGAGAAGAAGGTCGGACTGATCGGGCTCTCTGCGCTGATGACGACGACCGTCACGGCGATGAAGCGGACGATTGACGCGCTGCACGAGGCAGGCCATGAGTGTCAGACGGTGGTTGGCGGTGCTGTCCTGACGGAGGACTATGCGCGCGAGATCGGCGCAGACTACTATGCCGCCGATGCGCGCAGTGCTGTCGAAATCGCACGCAGTGTTCTCGGCTGAGGGAGGGACAGAATGGCGGATATACGCGAACATTTAAAGCATGAGCCGCTCGTCTTTGACGGCGGTATGGGCACGTACTACGCACAGAAAACCAATACACGCGGCAAGGGCGTGGAACTCGCTAACCTCCAAGCGCCCGATGTGGTTGCAGGGATTCATACAGAGTACCTGCACGCCGGCGCGCAGGCGATCAAGACGAATACATTTGCTGCAAACCGCATTGTCTACCAAGGCGACGACGAACTCGTTGCGCAGATTATCCGTGCCGGCTGGGCGCTCGCCGCACGCACGGCAGAGCCATTTGGCGCATACGTCTTTGCTGATATCGGTCCGGTGATCGGACTGCCGCCGCGCGACATTGCTGCGGAGTATCGCTTTCTGGCGGATACATTCCTTTCCTGTGGTGCCACACATTTCCTCTTTGAGACGAATTCCTCGGCTGAGGGATTGACGGAGACGGCCGCCTATATCAAGGCGGCATGCCCTCATGCCTTTGTGCAGATTTCCTTTACGGCGCTTCCGGGGGGGCTATACGCGCGACGGTTTCTTTGCGGAGGATCTCGTTCGCACCGTGGCCGAGAGCGGACAGGTTGATGCTGTCGGTTTCAACTGTGTCAACGGCGTACGTCAGATGAAGGAATTGCTGCATCATCTCAAGTCAGTGTCGCTGCCGCTCGCGCTGATGCCGAACGCGGGTCATCCGATGGTCGTCGATGGGCGCACCTTCTATGAGAGTGCGCCGGAGTATTTTGCTGAGACACTGGCGGCACTCGTGCAGGACGGTGTCTCCATCCTCGGAGGCTGCTGCGGCACGACGCCGGCGCATATCCGCGCCCTTTGCACGGCTCTCGGGACACAGGGCACAGTGACTGCCGATGTGCAGGCAGCCGCTGAGCAGGAGCCTGTCATGCAGGCGGAGAGTCCCTTTTCGGCGCCCTGCGGGATGGCAGGAAAGTCATCGCTGTAGAGCTCGACCCACCTGAGACCGGTCACGCGGAGAAATTTCTCCATGGGGCGCGTGAGCTGCGCGAGGCGGGAGTCGATGCCATTACGATTGCGGACAACCCCGTCGCGCGGGCGCGTATGGATGCGGCGATGCTTGCGGCGCGTGTCCATCGTGAGCTCGGGATCGAGCCGATTCCGCACATGACCTGCCGCGACCGCAACCTCAACGCGATCAAGTCCATCCTTCTCGGGCTCAGCGCCGAGGGCATTCACAATATGATTGCCATTACCGGCGACCCGATTCCAACGGCGGAACGCGATGAGGTAAAGAGTGTCTATCAGTTCAACTCGCGCAAGCTGTCCGCATTCATCAAGAGCCTCGGCGAGCATGGCGATGTTTTGCCGTTTCATGTGTTCGGTGCACTCAACATCAATGTGAAACATTTTCCCTCGCAGATTGGACTTGCCAAGAAAAAGCTGGAAGCGGGGATGACGGGATTCTTTACCCAGCCCGTGCTGAGCGAGCGCGCGAAGGAGAACCTGCGCACGGCGCGTGAGGAGCTGGGAGATGCCCTGATTATGGGCGGGATCATGCCCGTGGTCAGCGAGCGCAACGCACGGTTTATGGAAAGCGAGATTGCGGGCATTCACGTCGAGGAGCGCATCATCAATGCGTATCACGGGCTCGATCGGGAGGCGGCGGAGGAACTCGCTGTCAGGCTTTCGCTGGAGATTGCCCATGACATTGAGCCATATATTGACGGTTACTACATCATCACGCCATTTTCGCGCACACCGCTGGTCGCCCGCATCGTTGCAGAGCTTTTGAAATGATAACAAAAAATCCCCCTTTTGCCGTATTATCTGCGGCAAAAGGGGGATTTTTTAGCTATGGATAGAGCAGTCCCACGAACGAATGAAAAGAGTATCTATCAGCGCTTCTCTAGTGAATAGTGCCGCTAAGTGTCATTGGCAGCGTATGCGACGCCGATGCTGCGGCACGAAGGTCCGCGGGAGATTTTTTTGCCCATACGGCAGCGACGTTCTTTTGGAAGGCAAGCATCGAGAGCGGTGCATTTTTTTGTGTGCGTACGTTTTGTCGGATGATGTCCGCGAACGCTTCGGGCACACGCGCCGTCCGCTGTGCGAGGAGCAGCTTGAGCTTCGTATCGACGAGATAGAGATGGATGGTCGGATCGGCGAGGCTCTCCTCGTCCGGCATCAGTTCCTCTTTGACGAGGGCAAGGGAGAGCGGTGCGTCGCCCCAGCCGTCCTTGAAGATGCCGTCGATACGATAGAGGAAAAAGAGTATGCCGTCCACCTCGGTGAGTGCCAGCTCGATCTCGCCCGTGCGAAATGCCTCCACAGCAATGGCGTCCGTGCGCGAGAGCTGCAGCAGGAACATCATGCCGTTTTTATCCGCTTGAAACATACCTCCGTCTGCTTCGGCGCGGATGGGCAGGGGGAACGGTTCGCCGACGGCGAAGTTGGTCGATGTACTCATGCGGTCTCCTTACAGCATCTTCAGTCCGGCCACACCCTTGATGCCAAGCCCCGGTGCGGTGGAGGCGGTGATGTCCTTTTCATTAAACTGTGCACCGCCCTCAATCGGATCCTCGCGGCAGAGCACGGGACCGTCGAGGTCAATGCGCGTGACGATTTTTTTGGCGCAGGCGAGTGCCACAGCGGCATTGACGGAGATCTTTGCCTCGAGCATACAGCCGAGCATACACTCCATGCCGTAGATCTCTGCGGCAGCGATGATCTGCTGGGCGGGGTAGAGTCCGCCGCATTTCATCAGCTTGATGTTGACCATGTCAGCGGCGTGGAGCTGCATGATGCGCAGCGCATCGGCGGGGGAGAAGATGGCCTCGTCGGCGAGGACGGGGACGTCGCTCTCTCTCGTGACGTAGGCGAGCCCCTCGATGTCGGCGGCGGCGACGGGCTGCTCCACCAGATCGATATCGAGCCCCTTCTCTGCCATCTGGGCGAGGATGCGGACGGCCTCGCGCGGACGCCATGCCTGATTGGCGTCAATGCGGATGCGCACGTCTTTGCCGACCGCGTCACGGACGGCGACGAGACGGGCAACATCGAGCGAGGGATCAATTCCTACCTTGATCTTGAGCGTGTCGTAGCCGCGACGGATGGCATCGCGTGCGTCGCGTGCCATCTCCTCAGGCGCATTGACGCTGATCGTGATGTCGGTCACGATGCCGTCCCTTGCTCCGCCGAGCAACTTGTGTACGGGGATGTTCCAGAGCTGCCCGTAGAGATCGTAGAGCGCCATATCGACAGCGGCCTTTGCCGAGGTATTGTGGATGAGTGCGGTCTGCACATTACGGATGAGATCCTCGAACTCGTTCACATCCCGTCCGATCAGCATCGGGGCAAGGTGCGTGCGGATCGCGTCGATGATGCCGCCCGTCGTGTCACCCGTCACGACGCCCGTCGGGGGTGCCTCGCCATAGCCCGTTGCGCCCGTATCGGTGCGGATGAGAACGATGACATCCTCGACGCTGTCCACACGGCGGCGTGCCGTTTTGAACGGAACACGCAGGGGGACAGAAAGCATGCCTAGTTCGACGTTCGTAATTTTCATGGGAATCCTCCTTTTGTATACAGAATTCTTTCATAAACAAGAGAACTATAGGAAAGAAGTCCATTGTATCTCTTTATTGGTTTATTATATAATCGAGACTATAATTCTTCAAGGAATTATATATCATCGAAGGAGTGTATTGTCATGATTACGGATGGATTCACTATGTTGCTGTGCTCATCCTCCTCGCAGGCGGGCTGGTAACGCTTGAGAAGGGGACAGGCTGGGCACTGTTCCGCTATCTTCCCGCTGTCGTCCTCGTCTACCTCATTTCCATGCTGCTCTGCACGTTTGGCACATGGGATATGGCGGCGACAAAACCCGCCTACGGTGCACTGAAGAACTCGCTGACGTACGCGATGGTCTTTACCATGCTGCTGCGCTGCGACATCCGCAAGGTGCTGAAGCTCGGCCCACGGATGCTGCTTGGCTTCTTCTCCGCGTCACTCACGATCATGATCGGTTTTATCGTCGCCTATCTGGTGATGAAGGGGCTGATCGGCGTCGACTCGTGGATGGCACTCGGTGCGCTCTGCGGCTCGTGGCTCGGTGGATCGGGCAATATGGTCGCCGTGCAGGCAGCGCTCGGCGTGTCAGAGGCGGATATGGGCTATGCCCTCGTGGTGGACTCCATCGACTACTCCATCTGGGTTATGTTCCTGCTCTGGCTCATTACGCTCGCCGCACGCTTTAACGTGTGGAACAAGGCAGATACGACGCAGCTCGATGCTGTCTCGCGCAGCCTTGAGGAGGACGCCAAGCTGAACACGGGGAAGATCACGTTCCAGAGCATCATCCTCCTGCTCGGCGTTGCTCTCGTTGTCTCGGCACTCGGTGCGAACGTCGGAAAGACACTCAATGCAGCCGTACCGTTCTTTGACAAGGCGACGTGGACGATCCTCTTTATCACGGTGCTCGGCTTGGTCGGCGCTGTCTCGCCGCTCGGACGCGTGGCGGGCTCGGCGGAGATCTCGAATGTTCTCCTCTACTCCGTGATCGCCCTCCTCGCATCACGCGCCTCTCTGCTGGAACTGGGCGATGCGCCGTACTGGATTTTGACCGGGTTCATCATCCTCGGTGTTCACTTTGTCCTCATGTTCTTCCTCGCACGGCTTTTCCACCTTGATATGTTCACGGCGTGCGTGGCTTCACTCGCCAATATCGGCGGGACGGCATCCGCGCCTGTACTTGCCGGCACCTACTCCGGCTCACTGGTTCCCGTCGGCATCCTCATGGCGCTGATGGGTTACGTGATCGGCACACCGTTCGGCATTCTCGTCGCGCATATTATGGAAATGTTTGCGGGGTAAATCTCATATCACGGATCAAAGGCATGCAGAAGGAGTCACTTTCTGCGTGCCTTTTTATGAAGGAAATCTGTCTGTATTGTCGAATTAGAACATCATGAATCTTTTGGAAGAGGTGACGGAATGATCAAAAAGGGAATCATCCTGGCAGGCGGCTCAGGGACGCGACTTTATCCGCTGACGAAGGTCGTATCGAAGCAGCTCATGCCGATCTACGACAAGCCGATGATCTACTATCCGTTGAGCACGCTCATGCTTGCGGGCATACGGGACATCCTCATCATCACGACGCCGAGCGACAGTGCGCTCTATCAGAGCCTCCTCGGTGACGGGAGCCAGCTCGGTATCGCCATCTCGTATGCCGTACAGCCAAGCCCTGACGGCCTGGCACAGGCATTTCTGATCGGTGCAGACTTTATCGGCGGCGAGGGATGTGCGCTCGTGCTGGGGGGACAATATCTTCTACGGCTCGGATTTTGCACAGGTACTTCAGCAGGTGGTACAGCACGACACGGGGGCGACCGTGTTCGCCTACTATGTGTCCGATCCCGAGCGGTACGGCGTTGTCTCCTTTGACGCGGACGGAAAAGCACTCTCGCTGGAGGAAAAACCAAAGCAGCCGAAGTCCAACTACGCTGTGACAGGACTCTACTTCTATGACCATGACATCGTTGACATCGCGCGCGCAGTACGCCCGTCGGCACGTGGGGAACTTGAGATCACCGATGTGAACATCGCCTATCTTACGGCGAAAAAACTCCGTGTGGAGCGGCTGCGACGCGGCTATGCATGGCTGGACACGGGGACGCATGAGTCCCTCCTGTCGGCGGCGGCATTCGTCCAGACCATCCAGGCGCGGCAGGGACTGAAGATCGCCTGCATCGAGGAGATCGCCTACCGCATGGGTTATATTGATGCCGAGCAGGTGCTCCGTCTCGCAGAGCCACTGGCAAAGAACGAATACGGTGTGTATCTGAAACGCATTGTGGATGAAATGTAGAGGGATAGCATGAAAGTCATTGAAACGGCACTGCCCGGCGTTGTCATCATAGAGCCGCAGGTATTCGGCGACGCGCGCGGCTGGTTTATGGAGAGCTGGTCGGCAAAAAAAATGGAGGATGCGGGGATTCATGTCGCATTCGTACAGGACAATCACTCCTTTTCGGCACAGAAGGGGACGCTGCGCGGCCTGCACTATCAGCTGAATCCCATGGCGCAGGCGAAACTCCTGCGCGCCTCACGCGGTGCGATCTTCGACGTTGCCGTTGACATCCGCCGCGGCTCCCCAACCTATGCACAGTGGGTGGGGGTGGAGCTCTCTGCGGAGAACTATCGCCAGCTCTTCATCCCGCGCGGCTTTGCCCACGGATTTATCACGCTGACCGACAATGTGGAGGTGCAGTATAAGGCGGACAATCTCTATGCACCGGACTGTGACGGCAACATCCGCTGGGACGACCCGGCAATCGGTGTCGCATGGCCGCTCACACCGACCGTCCTCTCGGAGAAGGACGCTAACGCACCGCTCCTCGCAGAACGCAGTGAATTGAACTTTGTCTATGAGGGATAGTACAGTGATTCCCTAAGTTGACACAGCATGGAAGAAAAAGTATAATAAAAGCACAAGGGGAGCCGAAAGGCTGAGAGTGGATTCGATCCTGACCCATAACCTGTTTTGGATAATGCCAACGTAGGGAAATAGGCCTTTATTTTTAAGCGCATTCGAGCGTCATCCATTTCATTTTGGGTGGCGCTCTTTTTGTGCAGGCAGGCCTCGTAAGGCGGATTGTTTGTGATTCGGGCGAAGCGGGCTGGGAAACGACGCAGCAGGAGGAAGCAGTCATGCTGGAAAGCTATTTGGACAATGTAAGAGAGAATGCACCGCTCGTGCATAACATCACCAACTATGTGACCGCAAATGATGTGGCGAATGCCATTCTGGCGGTTGGTGCAAGCCCCTATCATGTCGGATGAGCCGGAGGAAGTCGCCGATATCACACGAATTTGTGACGGGCTGAACATCAATATCGGCACACTGCATAAGCAGTCCATCCGCGCGATGCATCTGGCCGGAAAAACGCGCCATGGAGCTGGGTCGTGCACTGCTTTTGGATCCGGTAGGCGCGGGCGCATCGAAGCTGCGCACCGAGACGGCAGCCACTCTTATGGAGAAACTGCACTTTACGGCAATTCGCGGCAACATATCGGAGATCAAGGCACTATGTCTTGGCAGCACGACGACAAAGGGAGTGGATGCAGATGCTGCGGATGCGGTCACTGAGGCGAATCTGGCGGACATGATCGAATTTGCAAAGTCGTGTTGCCCAATCATGCGGGAGTGTTATCGCCATTACTGGTGCCATTGATTTGGTCGCTGATGCAGAGGCATGCTATGTCATCCGCAATGGGCGCAAAGAAATGAGCAGCATTACGGGAACGGGCTGTCAGCTCTCCGGTGTCATGACTGCTTTTCTGGCGGCAAATCCCGGTCATGCTTTGGCGGCTGCGGCTGCCGCTGTTGCTGCCATGGGACTCGCCGGCGAGATTGCGATGGCGTATATGACAGACGGTGATGGAAACGCCACATATCGGAATCGGATCATCGACGCGCTCTATCATATAACAGCGGAGCGTATGAATCGAGGAGAAAGGATCGAAATCCGATGATACGGCAGCGAGTGCAGACGAAGGCTCCATGCGAAACGAGCGGGGGCGACAGGAAGGAAGATGAATGAAATGCTTGTGAGGAAAGAAGACCTTCTCCTGTACGCGGTGACCGATCGTCGCTGGCTGCATGGGGGAAGATTGTATGATGCGGTAGAATGTGCACTGCAAGGAGGTGCGACATTCCTTCAGCTGCGTGAGAAAGCGCAGGGACAATGCCCCGCGCTTCCTTGCTGGAAGAAGCACGGGAGCTCCTTGCGCTTTGCCGGCATTATCGTGTTCCCTTTGTGATTGATGATGATGTGGAGCTGGCCATGGCGATCGACGCCGATGGCGTCCACGTGGGACAGAGCGATATGGAGGCAGGTGCAGCCAGAAAACGCATAGGGAAGGACAAGATTCTCGGCGTCTCGGTACAGACGGTAAAGGAGGCGCGGATTGCCATAGCGTACGGTGCCGATTACTTGGGGGTGGGGGCTGTATTTCCTACCAACTCCAAGGAGGATGCCGAGGCTGTTCGCTATGAAACGCTAAAAGAAATATGTTCAGCGACAGCAGTTCCCGTCGTCGCAATCGGCGGCATCAACGATGAAAACGTCATGCAGCTTGCCGGCAGCGGTATTGCGGGCGTCGCCGTTATTTCAGCGATCTTTGCCAAGGAGGATATCCGCCTTGCAGCGCAGCGCCTGCTGCACAAGGTAAAAGAAGCAAAGGGAAGATAGGGAGAAAAACGGGATGAAAACTGTACTGACCATCGCCGGGAGTGATTCCAGTGGGGGCGCCGGCATTCAGGCCGACCTCAAAACAATGACGATGAACGGTGTGTTTGGGATGAGTGCCGTGACAGCACTCACTGCTCAGAATACGTGCGGTGTGAGCGGCATTTTGAATGTTTCCCCGACGTTTCTGGGGCAGGAGCTGGATGCCGTTTTTTCGGATATTCGGCCGGACGCGGTGAAATCGGCATGGTATCGGACGGGGCGCTGATCCGCGTCATCGCAGATCGCCTAACTCGTTATGGGGCGGAGCACATCGTGCTGGATCCGGTCATGGTTGCCACCAGCGGGGCAAGACTGATTGAGGAGAAGGCGGTGGAAACCTTGACGCATCTTTTGATTCCGCTTGCTGAGGTGATTACGCCGAACATTCCGGAGGCAGAGGTTCTTAGCGGCCTTGCGATCACAACGGAAACGGATATGCATGAGGCTGCCGCATCCATAGCAAAGACCTTTGGCTGCAGTGTTCTCGTAAAGGGAGGGCACAGTCACAATGATGCCAACGACCTCCTTTATGAGCGAGGGACGGTTACGTGGTTTCAGGGAAGAAGAATCGACACACACAACACGCACGGTACGGGCTGTACACTATCCAGCGCTATTGCCGCAAACCTCGCTAAGGGCTTTGGCCTGCATGAATCTGTAGGCAGGGCAAAGGAATATGTTTCCGGAGCCTTGGCAGCTATGCTTGACCTCGGAAGGGGCTCTGGCCCCATGAATCATGCATTTGACTTGCAAGGCAGGTTTGCAGAGGGGATGTAAAGGATGAATGAGAAAGCA